>Ga0306921_10000239_pt1 | contig 44705 bp, 29 predicted proteins | sample sta12Cox44000080_FD_203760 | JGI IMG/M metagenome (GOLD analysis project Ga0306921, IMG submission 203760) | Lab enrichment of tropical soil microbial communities from Luquillo Experimental Forest, Puerto Rico - statoxic.12C.oxic.44.000.080 (v2)... | ecosystem: Environmental > Terrestrial >... | reverse complement strand
CTTTCGGTGAAGGAAGCGAAATAAACGCCGCTGAGGATCAGAAGCAGGAGGCCAGACCCGGAAATGGGCAGCGAGAGTCGGTAGATGCGAAGCCAGGCGCGGACTTGCTCCGCGTTGGTCGAGCGGCGCAGCAGAGAGGAGGCGGCCCATTCGAGTCCGTAGCCCATAAACAGGCCGACCATCCCCACAAAATGAAGGAAGATTGCGATGGTAAAGCGTGTCACAACGGACATAGTTTGCCCTTCGTGTGAGCGGCGTCCAGAGCATCGGCAATCTGAATGCAAATGTCGAGTAGGGCCTTGGTCTCCAGCGTCCAGGCGGCCCGCAGGCTGCCGGAGCATTGCAGTTGACGCTTACGCTAGTCGCCTTCGCCTTGATGGTCGCGCACAGCACGCGTCACCAACGTGGGCGCTCCCGACGTGTTAAACAGCAGGCCCCTTACCGAGACGGTGCTGCCGGCACTCAGCGACCCCAGCCCCGAGAAATCCATGGACTCCATTCCGGAGAGAGTGACAACGTTGATTGTTGTGATCGACGGAGTTGCGCCTGTGAAGAGCGGAGAGAGCCCCGTCAGGGTGAACGTGCCCGCGTCACTATTGATGTTGCCTACATGGCCGCTGACCTGAGAAGGCCACAAACGCACCAGATCGGTGGTGACTGTGGTGGCTGCTCCACTCGACGAGACCGTTCCCGGTCTTATCTGCACGTCCTGACCCACGACTAGATCAGCACCGCTGGCAAAGCTGAGTCCCGGGATACCGAAGCCGCCGTTATCGTCTCCCATCTCTTCGTGACCTATCTGGAACATCGCATTTGGCTGAATGCTTACGGCGATCGGGCTGCCTTCGGAGACGCCACTCATCTCGGGTTCTTCGTTAAACACCACCATGTGGAACCGTGTGGAGCTGTCCACGCTGGTGATGGTGCCCTTAATCGCCACCTGCTGGGCATTCTCTTCAAACTCGACGTGCTTCGCCTGCATGGCTCCCGTGCCGTTCTCGCTCAAGTCGACGTCCACGATCTGTCCGGTCTGCATGCAGGAGGAGAAAGTCTCTGGGCTGGCGGTGCACCCGGCACGGTCGAACTCTTCGAACCTCGTATTATTGTCGACGCTGATCATGAAGGATTGGCCGCTTCGTCCGTTCGTCAGGGTGAACTGGTTGTTCCCCAATGCGGTCACTTGCCCATCGAGCTCGTCGAGCTGCTCCATTTCTTGAGCGTCTTCGGAATCCGACCGCTGGGTCAGTTTCTTGATTGTGATTGAGGGGTTGATCGAGAGATCGCTTTGCACCGAGGAGTCCACGCTAAAGTCCAGGCGAATCCCGACCGCAGTTTTATCGCTGATGGTAACCGGGGAGGGTGAGCTGGATAGGGATGCGGACACGGTCGTGGGATTGAAATTCGGCGTGAGTTGACACACAGAATTGTCGGCACACGGGCCGATTGCGGCTCCCGAGTGGTTCACGATGGTCATCGTCGCGTTGCCAAATGTCAACGAGAGGCTCTGGTATGTATCGGGCTGGACGTTGGCAAAACTCAGGAACGCCGTGTCGGTCTGGAGATGTCCAAATTCAACCTCGACGGGTGTGTTCATCAGGGGAACGGCGGGCTTTTTCATATCCGCTGGCTGCAGGCTGGCGGCAGTGATCGAAGCCTCCAGGAAAAGCACAGCTACACCGCTGGGTGGTGTGTCGCCGATCGACAAGGTCATCGGAACACCGTGAGGCGTGATGGACGAGCGATTCGTAGAGGTATTGCAAGCAAGCAGCAGTACACAACTCACCAACGCGACCGCGAACAGGAAGTAGTTCTTCATGGCTGGCCCCCAACACTGAACTGGAAATACGTCCCCACCGAGCAGGGGAGAGTGCGGTACTTACTGGTCGTCGCCTCACGTCCTGATGACAAAGGAGGGAAGGCGTGTCAAGTTTCGAACACACGTCGATACAGGCTTTGCAGCAGATTTGATGCCAGATGGCACGTAGTTGTGAGGAATGCAATTAGAGATCCGCGGAGACTCGGGGATTCTTGGTAGCAGGAAATTTCTTACGGCTGAAGCCCCGTTTTCACGTCAAGACTTTTGTACATCTCTAGCGGCCGGTGGCAACTCCATGCAGACACGACTCCGCCTGCTACGATGCCGCCCAACCGTTTCTCATCACCTGATGTTTGGAGGGGGTGCTATGGAGGCATCCAGTTATTGGAGCCGGTCTGCCTACGCCTGGGTCGTGATCTGCAAGAACTCGAAGGCGCATCGCGCTGCAAACGTGAATGCAGGGCACAAAATTCCACTCGCCGAAACCGATGAATACGCGTCGCCACCCAAGGTTCGGTCCTTTGGCGTCACCTGTGATGAGTGTGGGAAGGAGTACAGCTACGAGGTCGAAGAGGTCTTACGCCTGGAGATGGATCTTCCTCCGGACTTCAAACCTCATCCCCCGTTTGAATAATTTCCCGGCCCAAGGCAACAGCGCTCCGTGCGGTTTTGAATTGCCAAACAATTAGACCACGCGAAGGCAGGTTGAACCACTAGCCAGATAGTTGTAACGTATGTTTAGCGCCATTCAAGAAATTCGTCATCTCCCCGCGCCAGGGCCCTTCCCCAAACCAAGCTGGTGCGGGGAGCCTCATATTTTCACCGAAGGCCAAAAGTGACGAACTCCTTCCCTGGATTATCCGCTTCGAGTTGGGAGTTCACCGTGGTCTGCATGACTTTTCAAATGCCACTTGACCGTCGTTTATGAAGCTTGCCTCGATACACTTGGTCTTCGTACCAGAGGGCGAGTTTGAGCCGAGTGTCGACTCCGATCTGGGCATAGATGGTACGGAGGTAGTTCCCAACCACCGGTGTGGTAATACCGAGGTTCTCGGCGATTTCGTGATTCTTCAATCCCTGAGACACCATTTTGATGATCCGGAGCTGACGAGGGCTCGGCTTCTGAAGGGGAGGTTGTGCTGTTAGCAGATGCAGAAGCTCGTTTTGCAGGTTCTTCAGTGCGACCGGATCAGACACTTTAGCGAGGCGTTTGAACAACTCGCGAATGCGTTTTTGTTGTTCCGCGTTCGGGGCCAATGGGAAGGTATTACTTGTGGGGAGCATTCACACTTCGGACGACCCGTCCACCAGTCCACAACGCGACCAAAATCAGCGTGATGGTGAGTACACCAGTCATGTGGCGAGCTTAGCCTTCCACGATGGCCTCGCGCAAACTCACATGGCCCTGTCCAATTCATATGTCTTGTTCAACTCACAAGGACATGGCACTGGGACACTGCGGGGCGCAAGGGAAAAGCCTTCTTCGAATTTGTGTGTAGCCCCGTCAATCCGGGGGCGGGGTAGGTTTATACCGACGGCAAAATGCTCTCTCTCCCCGTTACCGGGTCGGTCACCGAGGTGGAAGCAGGTTACAAAGCTGGTGTCGGCTACAGCCAGCGATGGTGAGGAGGCTTTGGTAATGGCATGCACTAGGCTGCCGGATCTTATACTGCGCGGATGTGGGGCGTCGCAGTCCGTTTGTCTGGCATGCTGGTTCTTGCCGGTACGATGCAATTGGTACAAGCTCAGCAAACCCCATCGGAAGTAGCCTTTCAGTCAACGACATGGAATGAGCTCCACAAGGAGGTCGGCCGGGGGGCGCCGCCGGTCGGGTGGGCGTTCGTCATGACGCGCAACGGGCAGGAGATTTTCGTCGACAATGGAGGCTTCAGCCGAGCGCCGTGGGAGTCCAAGGATGCGTCGCTACCATTTACCGTTGATAGCCAAGTGTTCGTTGCCAGTGTAAGCAAGGCCATCACGGGCGCAGCCTTGATGGCAGTGGCTCAAGACAGGAATACTTCCTTGGACGTGTTCTTGGATATGAAATTACGTGAAGTGTTCCCAGAAAAGAAATTTGGGCACTTCGTCGGCAACATCTCACTCCGGAATCTGATCCGCATGAGGAGCGGACTTGGGCCAACGCTCGCACCCGGACAACCGGCTCTACCGTCGAGCTGTATCGGTGGTAGCCGCTCATTCGATCTGTGGAATTGCCTGATAACCGGCACTCCTGAGCAGCCTGGGATTCTGGCCCGCGATCTTCCCTGTGATCCTCAATGGCCCACCCGAGAAGGACCGGCAGACTACTATCTTAACGAGAACTATCTCGTCTTACGTGCAGTCGTTGAAAAACTGGCGAGGGAGGACTATTGCACCTACGCAAAACATAAGGTCTTGAACCAGCCTGGAGAAGAAATTGTAACTTGCAACTCCAACACGATCCCAGCTGTGCTCTATTACGGCAAAGAAATGAGCCCGGGAACCGACTTTAGCGGAGACTTTCGAGCCTCGGCTGGCCCGGTTGGCTGGTATGCCTCCGCTCGTGAGCTCGTGCGGTTCCTCAATAGTCTAAGGAGCAACAGTATCCTGCGCGACGACATTCGCCAAAGAGTCTTCACGCAAGAGATGTTTATGTCGGAAATGCAGGGAAAAGGGGGAACCGTTTGGGAGAGGACTGGAGGATGGACCGCGGGAGGTACTGAGAGTACAGCGAGAGCCTGTATCGTACGTTTTTCAGGCGGCGTTGATGCCGCTCTAGTCATGAACTCCGCTACAAGATTACCGTGCAAAGTTATCCAACTCGTTTACGAGGCGACATTGCCGGTTCTGACGTCGAGTGCAAATGATTTCATCAACTCCACAACAGTAACAATCAGCTCTCCATGGATCGGAAGTAACACGCTGCCCCCGGGGGAAATCCGGTTCACCACGGACGGCACGGAGCCCTCTGCGACTTCCCAGTTGTGGACGGGAGCGCCGATCACTCTTACCCAGACAGGAACAATTAAAGCGAGCCTCTTCGATCACCAAACACTTATCTCGGGTCCTGCAGAGATTTCTGTCAACGGACCCCTGATGCCCGCCGCGGAGGGGTTGTTATTGCAACCGGGGCTTCACTGGCAAATTTTCGATCGCCCAGACTCGGCCTGCTGGAATGGATTGCCCGATCTATCGCGTCTCACCGCAACGCATTACGGCATCAAAGCCACGGCCGGTACCGCGTTCAGCTTGAACGAGCTTCCGGCGGCGCGAAATCAGTCGTTCTTCGCAGCCGAATTTGACGGTTACCTCTACTCTCCGGCGGACGATGTTTACACATTCGGACTCTCTCCTGAGAAAAGTAGTCGTCTTGTGATCGGTGACCGCATCGTGATTGACCCTGACCGGGCGAATAGTGGAAACATTGCGCTGAAGAAGGGTCTCCACTCGATTAATGTCCAGTATTTCCATCAGACAGGACCCAGCGAGCTTAAGTTGGAATGGAGTCGCACAGGCAATCCGGGGATGCGGGAGGTTCCGAGTTCCGCAGTTTCCACAATCGGGCCGCAATGATCTGATATTCATTCGGCGCGACATGTTGCTGCGATGTTGAGCAGGTCAGCCTCTCAAAGTTGAGCGCCAGCGTTAAGCTGCGGTCTCGTGTGTGCGGCCTTGACCGACCCGAGAGAGCCTAGTGCAGTAATCGGGTCCAGCCAATGGTCGTAACTTCGCTACTACACTCATTAACCCCCGGTCGGTGTCAGTTCTGGTGTCAGTTCGTTTTGAGACTAGGTGCGGCTTGCTGCAGGTTCGTGCGCAAAGCCTGTTACCTCGTCCTTGTGGCGGTGCATCTCCATCCCGTCGCGTTCTCACCCCCCCAAACATCTGACGGGGTTATACGCATTGAGCGCATCCAAGCGACCCTTAGCGACTCGCCTTACTCAGCGCACAAAAAGAGAAGTTAAGGCTAGCGATGTTCCTGAAGTGAAGCACACTCGCCCAGAGCATGTTTGTCGCGGGTGCGGAAAGACGATCCGACGGGGAGGCACCAGCTGTGCTGATTGTGCGATTGAGGGTGCAACGCAGCGCCTCGAAGCTGCCGCCAGAATTGGGCGGTCGGTTTCACACACTCCAGATCCCGAGCTAAGCAAAGCTACGCGTCGACGCCACGCGCGAGCATGCTCAGACTGGGATCCCTCGACCCAGCGAGTTTGGCTCACGGAAAATGTTTTTCTCCAAAAGGTCCTGCCCTTGCTTGCCGGGCTTTCGACATCAAGCATTGCTGCGGCGATCGGCGTATCACGCGGGTACGCCGGGCGCATTCGTGAGGGCGATCGCCCGCATCCTCGGCACTGGCAGGCGCTAGGGGAACTGGTTGGAATTTCGGCGGGTGAGTGAGCAACTGACTCTTAATCTCATGGACTAATGGCGCGCCAAAGTGCAGCAAGATGCATTGTCCTGCAAGCACAAGGGCTTAGCCGCTCGGCCCACTGCATCAGAGCGCAGCCAGCTGCACGGAATTCCAAAACGAACTGACACCAGAATTGACACCAAGTCTTCGCTTTTCCATTGCCTCGCGGCGCACCCGCCCCATGCTCATAATCCGGACCGGAGGCAAGAGACCTTCGATCGCTAGTTAGGGGCAAGGCGGTCGCATCAGTGCAATCCTTCGGCAACGTACAAATCGGAGAGCGTCTGCCGGTAGCTGTAGGCGTAACTCTTGCCGTCAGGACTGAGTCGAAGGGCCCACAGGCTATAAACACCCCCCGAATCCCCAGGCTGCAATTTTCGAACCAGCTCTTGCCGGCCACTTGCGACATCAATACGAAATATGCGAGCCGGAATCTCATCAGGCACGGTAGTGAACACAGAATGCCCATCCACGGCCCATTGCACTGGCAGCATGCCATGAGTGCCTGGCACGCTCCGCGGGGGCTTTCCCTCAACTGGATAAATTGCGATATTCCCGGAGACGTCTAGAGCAGCAACATTCTCGCCATCGTGCGACAGCACATATGACACCACGCCTTCTGGCGTGATCGGAGTTGGCTTGCCATCAGAAATGTTGACAGCGTACGTGCGGAACGCGTGTCCGTGTTCGGAGCCGGTCACAATCAGGCGCTTCCCATCCGGGAAGAAGCTCGCCCCTCCTACGGCCTCCAAACCTGAAACCTCAACTTTCTTCGGCTGCCCCGCCCCGGTTGGCAGTAACGTGACCTGCCTTCCTGCCCCCGCAGAGGTTGCCGCTGCCCACTTTCCATCAGGCGAGAATCCGAACGCGTTGCCCTCTCCCAAGCGGATTGGTGCAGAGCCATCAAAGTTACGCACCGCCACGAAGTAACCGCTACCGGCAGGCTCTCCCTGCTCGGAGAACAACACCCACTTACCATCTGGCGAAATTGCTTCAGGAACCGTCCAACCAAGCCAACTCAAATCGCTTTCGCCCGCAGTCTCCCGCGCGCCTCTCATCCCGACCCGCTCATTGTCGAAGCTGAGCAGAACCCGACCATCAGAAGCGATGTCGTGCAGCGTGAGTCCACCTGGGATTCGGAGCAGGGCTCGAAGTCTTCCAGAGGGCGTCACGGCATAGAGCACACGATTTTCGCCGGCGGAAGTTGCCGTGAACCAAATCTCATCTCCCTTGGGAGACCAGGCTAGCCCGTCCTCTCCCGCCCATTCTTGCGTGAGGGTCTTCTCATTGCCAGCCAGATCCACCACGGCCACCCATCCGCGGTCATCCGGCCAGCCGGGGTGCAGCATAAAAGCAATTCGATCACCAGCCGGCGAAATTCGCATATGGCTGATCCAGCCGCCGGTCTCGAAGAGCACTTTCCCGATGGGGTATTCCAGCCGGCTACGACCACTCACGTAGTGGATTACTGCAGGTGTGCCATCCAGACCCCAGTCGGCAGCCCTTACTTGTTCCAGCATCTCCCGCGGCGCTCCGCCCGCGAGTGGTGCTCGCGCCAACGTGGCGTCACGCACTACCAGGTGGCTGGTAATCTTGCCACCCGCGGCAAGCGCCATCTCTCCCGAGCGGGAGATTCCCAGTAAGGAAGCCGACTCAATTTCCAACGGCCGTGCCTGGGGCGAGTCAAATGGTGTCGAGAAAAGCCTCACTGGCTTCGATTCCCAGCTTGCTCCATAAATCACCGTTCGCCCATCCGGCGCGAACCGCGCAGACAGGATCATCCCGCGCTCGAATGTCAGTCGCCGGAAAGTTGGAAGGGAGTCGTGACGCGTTCCACGCCAGGCAAGAAATCCCGCTGCCGCCACCAGTAGTAATCCTAGAACCGACATCAGCGGTTTCAGTACCCCAATCTGCCATGGTTTCGGAGCCGTCGCGATCGTGGCGGTGCTTTGGGACGTGTGCGAGATATTTTCCAAGGCAAAGGCTACATCGTGCGCCGACCGGAAGCGCGCCTCCGGATCTTTCTCGAGGCAGTGGCGTACGATGCGCTCTGCTGCAGGTGAGATCTCGAGCCCAACCTCCGCAAAATCCGACGGATCTTCCTTCAGGATCGCGCTCATCGTGTCTGCCGGTGTCTGACCCTTAAACGGGCGCTGCCCCGAAAGCATCTCGTAGAGCATGCCCCCCAGGGAGAAGATGTCGGAGCGCGCATCGGCCGCCAGTCCGCGCACCTGCTCCGGCGACATATAGCCCACTGTTCCCACCACCACTCCGGGAGTAGTGTCTACCGTCATGGTCTGTCCGACGCCAGCCGCCACCTCCTCTTGCCGCGTCAGCTTTGCAAGACCGAAGTCAAGAATCTTGATGCGCCCTTCGCGCGTAATAAAGATGTTTTCCGGCTTCAGATCGCGGTGGACGATTCCCTTATCGTGCGCTGCCGCCAAGGCCCGCGCGATCTGTACGCCGTATTCGACGGACCTGCGGCGCGATAGCGCTCCGTGGCGCAACCGATCGCGCAGCGTTTTCCCCTCGAGCAGTTCCGAAACTATGTAAGGAAGTCCATCCTGTGTGCCCACGTCGTACACGGCGAGGATGCCGGGGTCATTCAGAGCCGCGGCCGCCATGGCTTCTTGTTGGAAACGACGCAGCCGGTCCGGATCTGATGAGAACAGGGCGGGTAGAACCTTGACCGCGACCTGCCGATCCAGGCGCAAATCGCGTGCACGGTACACCTCCCCCATTCCGCCAGCACCGAGGGGGGCGATAATCTCATAAGGGCCGAGCTTTGTACCGGGAGAGAGTGGCATGAGTTGCGCGGATTATATCCCAGGCACTGAGCGCGGACGTACTTCGACGCCATCCCATACTTGTAAACAAGGAACCATCACTAACTGAGAAACCGAGCCCAACCCACGGGTGTGGAAAATGACACCGCACTTCTCGGTCGTTGAGCTCTTCATGTAGGTGGCTTCTTATCGGCGAAGGATGCCTTTCCAAAAAAGTCTTCTGAGGCCGCCCTCCAAACGCTTGATTTCTCAACTCAAACATCTGACCCCATTTTCCAACCGCCTGTAATACCAGGTTGGATTCAAGCCCACCATAGACCGAATTGCTTTCGTTGACTTGACGATTTCACCGACGTAAGCTTTTGCGCCAATGATCGGCCAGACCATCTCGCACTACCGCGTCCTGCGTAAGGTCGGCAGTGGCGGGATGGGTGTGGTCTACGAGGCTGAAGATCTCAAGCTGCATCGCCGCGTCGCGCTGAAGTTCTTGACCCAGGGCGTGGCTGCGGATTCGACTGCTCTGCGGCGTTTCGAGCGCGAAGCACAAGCGGCATCGGCTCTCAACCATCCAAACATCTGCACGATCTATGAAGTCGAAGAGTACGACCGTCAGCCGTTAATCGTGATGGAATTGCTCGAAGGAGAAAGCCTCAAGGAGCGCATTCGCAAAGGCCCCATTCCTATTGAAGAGCTTTTGGATTTCGGCATTCAGATCTCTGACGCTTTGGAAGCTGCTCAAATTAAGGGCATCATCCACCGCGACATTAAGCCGGGGAACATTGTGGTAGTCGGTCGGGGCCGGGTGAAGATTCTCGATTTCGGCCTGGCTAAGATGCTTTCGCGGCCGCTAGTGGAAGACGAGATTGAAGAGGAATCGCTCACGCATGAAGGCGTCATTCCGGGAACCACCGCCTATATGTCTCCGGAACAGGTCAAGGGCGAGGAAATTGACGGGCGGAGCGACCTGTTTTCGCTGGGTGTCGTGCTTTACGAACTGGCGACTGGACAACGGCCCTTTGCTAAGAAGAACCGCGTGTTGACCATGGATGCCATTCTAAATGCCCGCCCAGCTCTGCCTACAACCCTCGATCAAATGTTGCCAGCCGAACTGGACCAGATCATCAACAAGTGTCTGGACAAAGATCGCAACCTGCGTTACCAGCACGCCTCTGAACTTCGATGCGACCTGCAACAGCTGAAGCGGGAATTGGAATCGGCATCACAACGGACTCCGGGTGTCGCATACAAGGGCGTTCTGCCTGCTCGATCCGGTCCCGATAGGCTAGCGGTTCACCCATCACCGCCACGAATCGTTCAGCGCTGGGGTTGGAAATCCATCATCTCAGCCGGGATTTTCGTGGGAACCATAGTCGCGGTGCTCGCTTTTCTGCATACGCATCGTGCCACAGCACTCACAGAAAGGGACACGATCGTCCTGGCTGATTTCGATAACAAAACCGGCGACCCGGTGTTTGATGACACACTTAAGCAAGCGCTGGTGGTGGATCTGGAGCAGTCGCCGTTCTTGAACGTCCTCTCTGACCGAAAAGTGTCTGCGATATTGGGTCTGATGGGCCGCTCGCCGGACCAGTCGGTCGCGGGAGAGGTCGCGCGCGAACTGTGTCAGCGGGCGGGGAGCAAGGCTCTGCTGGCAGGCTCCATCTCTGCTCTTGGCAGCGATTACGTGATTGGCTTGAACGCCATCGACTGCGCCTCGGGCGAGGCGCTCGTGAAGCAGCAGGTCGAGGCGCGTGGCAAAGAAGACGTGCTCAAGGCGCTCGGCAACGCAGCCACCGTCACGCGGATCAAGTTGGGCGAGTCGCTGGTCTCGGTGCAGAAGTTCGCCACCCCGATCGAGGAGGCGACGACCGCTTCTCTGGAGGCGCTAAAAGCCTACAGCATGGGACGGAGGGCATTCTTTCGGGATGGGGTTGTGGCAGCCGTTCCTTTTAACCAGCGAGCGGTCGAACTCGATCCCAATTTCGCGATGGCGTACAGCGCACTCGCAATTATCTACTTCGATCTCGGGCAGACGACACGGGCTGTCGAGAACGCGACCAAGGCTTTCCAACTGCGGGAACGGGTGAGCGAGCGGGAGAGGTACCGCATCAGCGCCGCGTACTACTCATACGTAACCGGTGAACTGGACAAATCCATCCAAACCTTATGAGCTGTGGCAACAGAGCTATCCCCGAGATTTCCTACCCATGGAAAATCGGGGAGACAACCACATGACGCTGGGGAAATGGGAGAAAGCTCTGCAGGAAACCCAGGAAAGCTTGCGTCTGGAACCCAACAGCGGGATGGCTCACAGTAATTTGGCCTGGATCCAGCTCGCGCTCGATCGTAGGGAGGACTCGAAGGCAACACTCGAGCAGGCACGGGCGCGCAAACTGGACTCTCAGTTTCTTCGACTTGCCACTTACGAAATTGCCTTCCTTCAAGGCGATCAGAACACTATGCAGCAGCAGTTGGCTTGGGCCGCTGGCCGGGTCGGAGAAGAAGACTGGCTGCTCTCGGCGCAATCCGACACCGAGGCGTACTTCGGGCGACTGGCGAAGGCGCGCGAGTTCTCGCGACGTGCCGTGGAGTCGGCCCTGCATGCCAATGCCAAAGAGACTGCTGCCCTTTGGCAGGTCGATGCTGCGCTCAGGGAGGCGGAGTTTGGGAATCCTGTGCGGCAGAGTGCCCTGGCTGCGTTGGCCCTGGCACCCGGAAGAGAGGTAAGGAGTATGGCTGCGCTGGCGCTGGCGCTGGGCGGCGAAGCAGCACACGCACAGCAGCTCCTTGGGGGCCTGAACAGGGATTTTCCTCAGAGCACCATTGTGCAGGACTACTGGCTGCCCTCAATTCATGCGGCGATCGAAATGAACGGAAAAAACTCCGCCAGAGCGGTAGAGGTTCTTCAAACCGCAGCACCTTACGAGTTGGGCCAATGCCAACCGTTTCAGGTGGGGATGTTGTACCCGATTTACCTTCGGGGGCAGGCCTACCTGCTGGCGGGGCAGGGCAAGGAAGCAGGCGCTGAGTTCCAGAAGATAATTGATCATCGCGGGATTGTGCTGAATTTCCCGCTTGGTGCGTTGGCGCGTGTTGGCCCGGGCCGTGCCCTTGTCCTTCAAGGTGACAGTACCAATGCCCGTTCTGCATATCAGGAGTTCCTCACGCTCTGGAGAGACGCCGACCCCGACATCCCCATCCTGAAAGAAGCCAAAGCCGAGTACGCGAAGCTGCAGTAGTAGCGTGAACCGCCCTGCTCTTCTGCTCCTCCCCGCTCGCCCGCTCGTCGCCCGCCGATCTGCCCACATCACGCGCGCGCCGCAATCGTTCCTACTCAGTTATCCTGTTAACTCATTCGTTACGGGGTGGCCGATTTTTCCGCGCATGTAGCTTAAAGAAGATGGTCGCCAGCGGTGATCAGGGCGGCATGTGGGAAGTACCAGGGGCCTGTTTGCTCAAACGTCTGCGCCCGGCGCATACCGAAATCGGGTCCGCAACCCGCGCCTCCGAACACCGCGTTCGTGCGGGAGGGTGCAGGCAGCAGCTTCAAAACCGGGCCGTAACAGGCGTCGACTTTTCCATTCGGGGATGCTCGGCTCCCGAGTATGCCCGTATTGCTACAACACTGGCTTCAGCTCGCCCGGCACACGGTGCAGCTACTATCGAAGTGGTGAGAGGTGAGAGGAGAGCCGAGATTTTTTCACCGCTAATCTCCGAGACACTATCAAGAAAAAGTGCCGTCACGCGGCTCTCGATCGGCTCTAAAATCACTTTTTCATGGTCATCGTAGTCATGGGCGTTGCTGGCGCCGGCAAGACCACAATCGGGCGATTACTTGCCCAGCAACTCCGCTGGGAGTTCGCCGACGCAGACGATTATCATTCCGCTGCCAATATTGAGAAGATCAGGAAGGGCATTCCACTTACCGATGACGACCGCCGTGCTTGGCTGCGCCAGCTTCGCACCATGATTTGCGACTGGATCGGTCGGGGCCAGAATGCTGTGCTGGCCTGTTCGGCGCTGAAACGATGCTATCAGGATGAGCTCATGGCAGGGCCCGAGGTTTACTTCGTTCTCCTGCATGGAGAAGCCAACTTGATCGCACAACGCTTGCGGATGCGTCAGGGACACTTTGCCGGCGCTGAGATTCTCGCCAGCCAACTTGCGGATTTTGAGGAGCCGAAAAAGGCTTTGCGGGTTGAAATTGGCGAGCCTCCCGAGAGCATCGTAGCGAAAATTCGCGAGGGCCTGGGTATCCAGACAACGGCTAGGTCCAACCGTGTTTGACTCGGTAGTCGAGATAATCCGTCATCACGGCCTAGGGGGCCACTCCCGATTGCGGTACTCGGAAGCACACGATCACACCGGCGCGAATTGGATGACGACCTTGATGTCGTCCGGCTGCCGATGGAGTGCGCCCATGAAGTCCTCCGGTGGCACGCACCTCGTTATGAGCCCGGCGAGCCAGGCACGGTCTGCGCGTGCCAGCACTTGTCCTGCCTTGTACCAGTGCCGCTTGTTGGCGTTCACGCTGCCGACCACCACCCTGTTGCCGAGGACTACTTTGGACGCCATGTCCGCTGTCGGGAGGCCAACGGTGCGCCCGCCGCTCCCAACCCCCGTAAGGCACACAACTCCGCCGGACGCGATCGCTTCGATCGAGTCTGTAATCACTTGCCCGACGCCGGTGCATTCGACGATCACATCAGGCTGACAGCCCACACCCCTGACCGTGCCTGTGTGATAGGTCGCCCCCAACGCACGTACGAGCGCAGGCTTGGGCCCCGATTCGACGCGGTCGAGGACGTGGACGTCGAGCCCGTGCTGACGTGCAACGAGGGCGGCGAGAAGACCAATGGGTCCGGCGCCGGTGACGAGCGCGATTTGAGGCTCCCAGAACGCGCGCTGGCCGACCGTGACGACCTGCTCCCACGCCTTCGTGACGACCGTCGTGGGCTCGAGCAGCACACCCAGCAGGCCGAGAGAAGCGTCGACCGACATGGCGTACTCGGGCTCTACCCGCCAGCGCTCTGACATGAAGCCGTCGATCTCCTTGATGCCACGCTCGGTGTACTGACCGTTGCGGCACATATCCCACTCGCCCACCGCGCAGCTCGGACAGGGCACGGGGTCGGGACGGCGGACGATGCCGACGACGAGTTCACCCTCCTGAAATGCGCTGGCCGGGCCAGGATCGACCACGCGACCGAGCGACTCGTGCCCGAGCACGAGACGTTTCTTGCCTCGAGGGGCCCACCCGTAGTTACCCTCCACGATCTCGACGTCTGTCCCGCAGACACCGACCGCGATGGCTTCCACAAGTACCGACCCGCCAACCGGATCCGGCTCGGGAATGTCTTCCAGATGTGTCGTCTTCGGGTTGTGCGGTTCTACGGTGACGGCCTTCACATTCGCTCTCTTCGTGCAATCACTTCGCCGCGTTGGCGCCTCTTACGCGCGTCGGGACTCCGTACAGCCCGCTACTCGCGGTGATGAACAACATCTGTCTGTCCCTGCCGCCGAAGCTCACATTTGCTGTCCACCGCTCGTCCGGGATCGGAATCCGCTCGATCTGGCGGCCCGCACAGTCGAACACCACGACGCCCTCCCCGGTCAGGAAGAGATTGCCCTCGCTGTCCAGCGTCATGCCGTCCGAGCCTTGATTCGCTGCTAGCGTCTTGCCGGTCAGGCTGCCGTCCGGCGCGATGCCGTACCGATACGTCTTCCCTGCGAGGATGTCTGCCACGTAGAGCATCCTCCCGTCGGGCGTCCCGATGATACCGTTAGGCTTCCCCAGGTCGTCCGTTACGCGTACGAGCTGACGACGGTCGGCCGACAAGAAGTAGACGTGCTGGCCGTCCTGCGGCATCGTGTGATGAGTCCACCATGAGCGCTGGTAGAACGGGTCGGTGAAGTAAAGCGCGCCGTCCGGCCGCACCCAGACATCGTTCGGGCCGTTTAAACGCTTTCCGTCGTACTCGCCAACAAGTACGCTGACCGTACCATCCGGAGCAATGGACCAGAGTTCGTTCTTTTCGTCGGCGCACGCAATCAAGTGGCCCCTCGCATCGAAATACATACCGTTTGCGCGGCCCGCAGGTTGGAGGAAGGTGGAGAGTCCCCCCGCCCGGCTCCATTTCAGGATGCGATCGTTGGGCTGGTCGGTGAAGAAAACGGTTCCCTGCGCGTCACACGTCGGCCCCTCGGTGAAGTCGAAGCCGCCAGCCAGCTTCTCCACTCTGGCGCCCGAGGCGACCACGCTGGATCTGGTTTCACTCGTGCGTTCCATCAGTTGGGGCCGTTCTTGGTCAGCATGATGTTGGCAGGCTTGAGATCGCGATGAACGATGCAGCGGGCGTGAGCTTTGTCAAGGGCAGTGGCGATTGCGAGTGCCTCTGTCTGCGGCAGCACGCCCTGGTGCAAGCGATCGGCCCGGGTCTCGCCCTCCAGGTGTTCCATCACCAGAAAGTCGGTGCCATCGTGCGAACCAAAATCGTGAAGCGTGCAGATGTTGGGGTGGTTCAGGCAAGATATGGCCTTGGCCTCGCGCTCCAACTGCTGTTTGGCTTCGGAGCTCTCCGAAAGATGCCAGGAAAGAATCTTGATCGCGACCGTGCGCTGGAGACGAGTATCGAGGGCGCGATAGACTTCACCCCTTCCGCCTGCGCCGAGGGCAGACTGGATCCCGTAGGTGCCGAGTTTGCTCCCCAAATATAACCCCACGTTGTGCCTCATTATAGGCTCAAACAGAAACCGTCCCAACTTCCGCCGACTGATAGATTGTCGGCATGCTGGAAGGCAACCCCGCTTGGGTGTCAGTTCTGGTGTCAGTTGGTTTTGGAATTCAGTGCGCTCCGGTGCCAGTCTGATGCGCAGATCCTGATGGCTATGTCGCTGAGTTGCGGGCAGTGCAGCTTAGTGCGCTCAGGTGCGCTGACGAGCCCAGAGATTTTAGGAGTCAGTTGCTCACTCACCCGCTGGAATTCCAACCAATTTTCCTAGCGCCTTCCAGTGCCTCGGGTGTGGGCGGTAGCCCTCACGGCTACGCCCTGCATGCCCGCGCGACACTCCGATCGCCGTAGCAATCTTCGATGTCGGAAGTGCTGCAAGGAGCGGCTGAACCTTCATGCGGAAGGGTGCAGGCAGCCGCTTTAGAACCGCGCTGCAACTGGCGCGGACTTTTCCTGTCGGCGTCCTCGCCTCCCAGGTATGCCCGTATTGCTACAACACCGGCTCCAGTTCGCCCGGCACACGGTGCAGCTATTGTCAGAGGAGAGAGAGAGAGAGAGAGAGAGAGAGAAAAAAAAACCGAGATTTTTCACCACTAATCTCTCCAAGACACCGTCAAATTCCCTGCTTTCATTGACTTGCATCTGGGGCCGAAGTAAGATTCCGCGCCAGTGATCGGCCAAACCATCTCGCACTATCGGATCATCGAGAAGCTCGGTGGCGGTGGCATGGGTATCGTCTACAAGGCTGAGGACACCAGACTCCATCGCTTTGTAGCACTCAAATTCCTGCCTGATGAGGTAGCCAGAGACCCTCAAGCGTTAGCACGTTTCCAGCGTGAGGCACAAGCCGCTTGTGCACTCAATCACCCCAACATCTGCATGGTTCACGACATCGGTGAACAAGACGGCCACGCCTTCATAGTCATGGAGTTCTTGGACGGCGTGACGCTGAAGCATCTCATCGGCAATCGGCCAATGGAGTTGGAGACGGTTGTGTCATTGGCAATCGAGATTGCAGACGCCCTGGATGCAGCACATGGGAAAGGCATCGTCCACCGCGACATTAAACCTGCAAATATCTTCGTAACGGATCGGAGACACGCAAAGATTCTCGATTTCGGGTTGGCAAAACTGACGCCCTCTTCTGGCCGCATGATGGAAGCAGCCGGTTCGTCTCTACCGACGGCGATTAGTGAAGAACACCTTACCAGCCCAGGTTCGACGCTAGGCACCGTTGCATACATGTCGCCTGAGCAAGTGCGAGGCAAGGAGTTGGACGCTCGCACTGATCTGTTTTCCTTCGGGGCTGTGCTTTATGAGATGGCGACGGGCATGCTTGCGTTTCGAGGTGACACTTCGGGAATGATCTTCAAAGCCATCCTGGACGGGACACCAACGTCGGCGATTCGCTTGAATCCTGATCTCCCTCCCAAGCTCGAAGACATCATCAGCAAGGCATTGGAGAAGGATCGAAACCTGCGCTATCAAATTGCCTCCGAGATGCGTGCCGACTTGCAAAGGTTGAAGCGCGATACCGAGTCCGGTCGCCAAGGTGCAGTCGCCTTAGCAGGGTTGGAAACGGCCACGAAGGCAGCGACCCAGTCCTCGCAGACCAGCAGTTCCGCGGTTATTGCCGCCGCGAAACAACACAAGCTAGGGGCAACGGTGGGAGTGTTTGCAGCATTAATTGTCCTCGGCGCGGCAGGAGTGGGCGTCTACTCGGTTTTGCGCCGTAATGCCCCGATGCCTTTCCAGAACTTCACGGTCACACAGGTCACCAACTCAGGTAAGGCATCAGATGCCGCCATCTCACCGGACGGCAGGTATGTGGTCAGCACGATGAAGGATGGTGGACTCGAAAGCCTCCTGTTGCGCAACGTTCCTACGGGTAGCGATACCCAGGTCGTAGCGCCCTCGGGGTCGCATTACGCAAGCCTCGCCTTTTCTCCCGATGGGAACTACATCTACTTCCGAAAGGCAAGGAACGCGGTCCAAACCTATTTCGACCTGTATCGCGCACCGGTTTTGGGGGGCAACCCGCAAAAGGTAGTAAGCGACATCGACACTGAGATCGCCTTTTCTCCCGACGGCCATCGCATCGCTTACGCACGGGATAACGATCCCGAAATTGGCAGATACCGCCTGCTCACGGCAAGCCTGGACGGCAACGATGAGAAGGTCTTGACGATTGGGCCTGTGGACCAATCACCGGAGCACTTGGCGTGGTCTCCCCAAGGTAACCAGATCGCCTGTGATGCGCTTCACCTGGACAGCGCGCTCGGCGGTGTCGACGCGGTGGAGGTTGACACCGGCAAGGCTCATCGTCTCGCCATTTTCGACGATAAGAAGCCGCGTGAATTGAGTTGGTCGCCCGATGGGCGCGGTATTTTTGTCAACTACTCGCCCAAGGGCCCAAATTTTGTTCGTTTCCTGGGTGGACGCATTATCCCTGCCGGACAAATCGGGTTTCTTTCCCGCACAGGGCGGGAGTTCGAGGCGATCACCCGCGACACCAACAGCTACGAGACGCTGACAGTGTCCAGCGACGGCCGAACACTGGCCACGGTGCAGAGCAAGATTACCAACAATGCTTACCTTCTTGCCCAGGCAGGTAGTCAGTCTACCCAAGCGGAGCCGCTTCTATCGAGTGTGCGCGACATACACGGGCTTAACTGGACGGCTGACGGAAAGCTGCTCGGGACTGACGGGGCTCGGCTATGGACCATAGAACCGGACGGAAGGGCGCCGGTGCAACTGCTGGCTGATAGTAGTGCGATGATCACTTTCCCTTCGGTTTGCGGAGGTAGGTACATCGTTTTCGGGTGGCGGTTCCATGAAGCCTCAAATTCGCTGCGCATCTGGCGCGTTAATGCCGATGGCTCGAATCCGGTGCGATTGACCAACGGCACGCGCGATGGTAATCCGGTGTGCTCGCCCGATCAGAAATGGGTGTACTACTCCGAGTTCGACACAGGCGGCGTTTGGCGTGTTTCCTTAGGTGGTTTGGGCAAACCAGAACCAATTCCGGCAAGTACCGATTTCCGCGGATATATGTTGGCCAGTGAAATGAGCGTTTCGGCTAATGGTAAGACGTTAGCTTACGCAGTTGACCAGCTAAACGCGGAGACACAGGAGGTCACCGAAAAGATCGCCCTCTTGGATCTTGAATCGCCGACCTCGCCGCGGCTGCTCGATGCCAACCCGCACATTTCCTCTGGGGGAGTGCAGTTCACGCCCGACGGAAAGGCTGTAGCGTATCCGATCCGCGAGAACGGAGTTGATAACATTTGGGTGCAGCCGCTCGACGGCTCTGCTGGGCGTCAGATTACCCACTTCAATTCCGATCAAATCGACTCATTTCACTGGTCGCCGGACGGCAAAAGTCTTGCTTTACTGCGAGGCCACTCGGAATCCGATGTGGTTCTCCTGCAAGAATCGAGGCCCTAAAGCAGACTCCCACACAGGGTGACGATCGGCATAATGCCCGGAATCATCCATCTTAGAAAATCAAAATGGGTTATCCGCGACATTTATCCGCCGCTCACGCGCCCGCCGATCCGTCGCGCGCCCGCGCGCACGCACGTCCGAACGTCGCTCGCGCGATTCCTCGTGAGTTAATAGTGTTTACTCATTCGTATGGGGTGGACGACTTTTTCCCGTTCGCACCACTACCTCCCGCGTTTGACGGGGTTATGGAGGAGCCGGAAAAAACGGGCCACCCCGTACCTTTCACGTTGATAGAGCGCAGTGGGCAGAACTACGTGCGTGAGGGATGGGGCGTGGGCGAACTGCGCGCGGCGGGCGGGGGCAAGAGAGCGGCGGGCGGGTGCGGCTCTGCTAATCTCAAACGCAAACCTCAGTGCCAACTGTATGCCCCGAGGGTTCACAGCGGTGCTACAGTATCATCGAGTTGAAAGAGATTCGCGCGACGGCTGGTTGGTTTTCTGGCGTGGAGAAGCTAATCTCAGGGCACCAAACTTCCCGCTTTGTTGCTGGTCGTGGGCAACATGTGTATGCGACCTGTTCTCTGTCTTCCGATACTTCAGACACCCAATCCCTCTGAATACAAGGGTGCCGTCGGAAGTGTGTCGCCAAGGAGATTTGGAGCGTGGCCCTCAACAAAGGCCGTGCTCGTGCTTCTTGCATCTTTGCTATTTCACGCTATTTCCAGTGCACAAATCAAAGAAGTCCGGCGAGTGCTCGTTCTTAATGACCTTGGTATTGTCTCGTCACCTGGCTTTGCAGAGATCGATCAAGCACTCTACGCTGGTCTACAAGAATCGCCATACCAGATTGAGTTTTACGAGGAGAGTCTGCAACTCTCGCTGTTTCCGGACGCCGCTTCTGACCGCCGCATTCGTGAAGAGTTCATTCGGAAGTATTCAGGCCGCAAACTCGACGTGATCATAGCGGCTGGTTCGGATTCCCTGAAGTTTATTGCCGAGTCGAATGAAAAGTTCCTCCGAGATACGCCAATTATCTTCTGCGCAATTCTAGGGGAAATTCCGGACCGGCTCGGGCCCGACATGCACTTTACTGGTGTTTTGGGCAGGCTACAACCGGAGGAGACTCTGAATGTCGCGCTGCGCTTGCTGCCCAGCACCAAGCACGTCGTAGTCACGGGTGGTATGGGCAAGTTTGATGACAGGTGGGAAGCCATCGCTAAGCAGAGTTTCCACAACTACGAATCGAAGCTTGACTTCATGTATCTCACCGACTTGACCATGCCCACTCTGCTGGAGCGTTTAAGGAATCTGCCCAACAATACGATCGTCTATCACACTGCAATCTCTCAGGATGCAGCAGGCGAACGCTTTATTGATTCCGCTCAAGCCGTACCCTTGGTGGCGAGCGCCTCGAATGCGCCCGTATTTGTAATGGACGATGTGGATCTTAGGGGAGGAGCGGTGGGCGGCGACTTGGTGAACTGGGCTGACGACGCTCGCGTCGCTGCGGGAATGGCAGTGCGGGTTCTCAATGGTGAGAGGCCACAGGATATTCCCATCGTCACGAGCAACAATCACTACATGTTCGATTGGCGAGCCATCAAGCGCTGGGGGATAAAGGAGAGCAATCTGCCCCCTGGTAGCACCGTGCTCAGGCGGCAGCTGGGCTTCTGGGAACTGTATGCGCGATATGTCTTACTTGGAATTTTTGCTCTCCTGGCGCAGGCCGCAGCCATTGTTGGGCTCCTCTGGCAAAGAGCACGAAGAAGGAAGACGGAAGAAAAGTTCTCCAAGGCTTTTCGACAAAGCCCTCTCGCTTTCGCAATAACCACTACGAAGGATCATCGCTACGTGGAAGTCAACGACACTTTCGAGCGCCATTCTGGTTGGAGGCGTGACGAGGTCATCGGCCGTACCCCGTTGGACATCGGCATCTGGGTGGATCCGAACCAAAGATTTGCATTCATAGAGCAACTTGTAGCGAAAGGCCGAGTGCAAGAGCTTGAGATTAAGTTTCGCACGAAAGATGGTCAGATTCGGACAGGCCTCGGTTCAGCCGAATTGATTGAAATCGATGGTGAACCATGCGCTCTTTCCGTGATCGCCGACGTCACCGAGCGCAAGATGGCCGAGGAGGCTCTCGCAAGCATGAGCCGAAGGTTAATTGAAGCACAAGAGCAGGAACGCACGCGGATTGCACGAGAGCTTCATGACGACATAAACCAGCGTATCGCGATGCTGTCCATCGATGTCGAGCGACTTGAAGAAAGCGGCTCACCTTCAGGGCCAGAACGTCAAAGCCGCGTGAAAGGACTACAGAAGCGCCTAATGGAGCTTGGCAGCGAGGTTCAGGCAATTTCCCACCGTTTACATTCTTCAAAACTGGAATACCTGGGTTTGGCTGTTGCCAGCAAGAGTTTCTGTCGGGAAGTTGCCGAGCGGCACAAGGTGACCATTGATTTTGCAGCCACTGACGTCCCACCTGAAATACCGCGGGAAGTCTCGCTGTGTCTGTTCAGAGTCTTACAAGAATCGCTAAATAATGCGATCAAGTACAGCGGTGTACAGCATTTCGAAGCGCACTTGCGCGGAATATCGGACGAAATCGAACTTGCAGTTCGTGACAACGGGGTGGGTTTTGACGTCGAGGCGGCCATGAGCAGCCAGGGGCTCGGTCTTATCAGTATGCGAGAACGAGCCTGCTTGGTGGGAGGCACGATGTTGGTTACTTCGAAGCCGATGGGCGGAACTGAAGTCAGCGTTCGCGTTCCCTTGGTTTCACCCAAGGCCACACGTGACATGGCATCTCGACCGGCTTGATTTTTGCTCTCCCGCGCGCCCGCGCGCCCATCCCGATCCGCCCAGGGTGGGGGGACCATGCTCCAACGGGGGCCCAGGGGGGTGTGCAATCTAGGCCAATTATGCTACCCCCCGCGTCTGACGGGGTAGTGTACAAGTCGGGAAAAACGGGGGCTACCCCATAACGAATGAGTTAATGCTATTAACTAACCGGTAATTGCGAGCGGACGAGCGACGAGCGGGCGTGGGGGCGGGCGAAGAAAAGGCGCCGAAAACTACATTTGTGACGGTCCTCTCGATAAAGGCAGAGTCGAGTCGCTGAGCTGACTATCGATTTCAACTAAGGGTCAATCTCGTGGGAGTATGTGCACTGCATATTCTCGTCCACGACGGTGCATTTTGTCCCGGCGGGCAGAATCTGCAATGACTTCAAGAACTCAATTACTGAGTCCTGGTCGTAAGGGATCAGGTTCTGAAAAGCCATCCTCGATCCGAGCGCTTCGCCGGCATGCGCCAGAGTTGCTTCCCGCATGGTTGTGTAAAGGCCGTGATGCCCGAACGAGTGCTGGTTGGCGATTCCCCAAAGCTTGCGAGTAATGAAGTGGCAATTGCCCGCGAAGAAACCCATGGAACCCGCGGCCCGGTTCATATTCAGCGGCTCACAGTTGGGATCGCCCGGGCCAGAGGTAATGTCGTGCACCCTCAGGTCGGTGAAGGCGGGAACCTGGATGACGCCGTCCTCGTGTGGTCGCAGGCGTGGTGCGGGCAGACTGGAATCGGTTAGATCTACGTAAATCGTCGACGCTTGCCCCACCTGCAGATTGCCCGAGGGGTTGTAGGGGCTAGGCTCCGAATAGATCCAGCCCCGTTTGTCGAGCGGGAGGCTGGGAACATGGCATTCGGCACAACCAATTTCTCGGAATTTCCGCGCTCCGTTCTTGATTGCATGGCGGATGTCGGGATCGTTTGGGATCACACGCCCAGGAACGGGCAACGTAATCTGGAAGATGGTTGCTGCGGTTACATCGGCACGCGTCAATTCGTTTACGAACCCATCACCGTCCGGATCTGCACTGATTCCGAAACGCTCCTCGGACTGGATGCCGTGGTGGTGGTTGAATGCATTGTTGGTGAATTGACGAACGGAGATAACGTTGCTGGCCTGATGGTAGGGACGAATAATGAGATCCGGCGGTTTCGTACCACTAGTAGCAGTTCCGGGCGGCGGCAGACCCACGACTTTCGAAGTATCCCAGGTGCCGTCGAGATTGCGCGTGATCATCCCAAAGGACACGCCCTTCGTCGTCAGGGCTTGCGAGCCCCCCATAGGCGTATTGTCCCGGATGGATTGAAGGTCGGCGGTCATTTGACGGGCAACCATTTCGAGGTAGCCGGAACCGAACATACCGATCGTCTTTCTCGAATCGGCTATCGTTTGTAGGAAGACAGGTTTGCCCACCTCGTCAACTCCGCCACGAGTCGGCACGGGATCGAGGGAATCAAATGTGGCGAAGTCAAAGCGCTGTCCTAAGACGAACACATTCCCGACAATGTCACCGCCTCCTCCGATGTCAGGCTTGTTGTGGCAACCGGAGCACGAGTTCGTGTCCGGGCCCGAGATGCGATTGAAGTTTCGTGGGAAGACGAGGGGAGTTGTGGAATCCGAAAGCGGGTTGCCCGTTCCTTTCGTTAGAGGCCGGCCGGCGCCCTCTTGGCTCGTCCACATCGCGGTGAAGAGAGTCTTGCCAAACGCGGCTAACTGCGCGGGAGTCATCTGAAACTCCTGGCCGTCTTGAAGGTGAAAGGGCAGTGCGACCTCTCGTCCGATGTTGCTCCCACCGATGGCGGTTGACAAGAGTGTTCCGACAACCGTCACCGCTATGACCAATACGCCTTTTTTCAAGTAAGAGTTCTTCATACTCTCCTCTTCAAGGAAGTGGGCCACTCGGGCGATTTATTTGTACTCCCTTCACGAGTCAGGCCAACGAAAGTCCTGTCCCGAAGCAGAAATCAGGACGAGTAACTTTGTTGGCCTGATGGACGTTTTCGCACAACCGCGTTTGCTGTCGAAAAATGTCGCAGTAGACTGTGTTTGCGCGTCGCTCAACTGGAATTAATCAGTCGCTCCTGTGTTGTAGGTCACCAACCATCGCGCCGGCGCCCCGAGAATGCTCGCCCCCGGAACCACCGTGAGCTCGAAGGTTTGTCAGAAGAACACGCCGTTGCTCTCGCGCCCAAATTGGGCGAAGTTAACTTTTGTCGTGGCTGAAGAAACAAATCGGAAACCGTGTCCGGTGCTCTTCTTCGTCCTGGCCGTCACGCTAATGGCCGCGGAAGTCTCGAAGAAGTCGCCAGAAAAGCGGTTGACTGGGTCGCTGAATCCGATGATCCTCCGGGTCACGCCACTCCACTTGAGATCAAGCGACTCAATGACCGCCCCCACAATGTTTCCCAGAGGGTGCGTGGGAGTCAGACTATTCGAAACCGCGAAGGCGTCGAATACACAGATGTTTCTAACTTGAAGCTCAGCAGTCCCCTCGTCGAAGTCAGCCTGAGCTCCATCGTTCGGGATGGGAGTTACCCAGAAAGCCAAAGTCGGGGAAACTCCAGGATCGTAGGAATGCAAGCCCAACGGGCTTGCTGCCGGGAGGCTGTCAAGTCATATGAACGCGAATGCGCCCTTATGCTTTTCTCCATCGGCACCGCGGAACCGGCCTGCCATGAACCGCATGTCGGCATGGAAATCGTAAGGGGCACTGTTGCCAGTGTTCAAATCGGTCCCTGTGCCAGTCAGAAGCAGGTCGGTTTGCGCGACGATGCCGCTGAAGTCAAAGATCTCAGACGGGTCATGGCCCGTAACTGGGTCTACGCCCTCGACCGGGCCAGGAAAGAAGTGGTGAATGGTGGTGCCAAACGGAGTGGCGATGGTGTGGGGAATCGGCTGTGGTTGCGCCGAGCAGGCCGCACCGTCGTCTTCGGATGCCAACAGAGGCTTGGACAGTGCCGAGTCAAACACAAGACCTGCACTCGCAGCGCCTGCCGAAGACCAAAGAAAGTTACGGCGGGAGATACTCATGGGTGTCCTCCCAGCGAAAAAGATTGGTTGCTCAATCGGTCGAAACCCGGCCCTATGCCTGGGGGACCTGAACAGAAACGTGCGCTTCAGGAAAGGTCTGCCCCAAGACGTGCGATGCACGCCCGAGATATGGTTGCGCAGTCTGCATCCTTCGGAATCGAACATCAACAGATCTTTAAGACAAAGGTAGGCTATCTTACGGACGAGTCAGGGAACTACCCTCGGAGCCAGCGCATGACTTATGCCATCGCCGGTTGGACCCCGGCTTTCATTTCTCTCAGAAAATGAATCACCCTCCGTATGTAGAACGCTTCACACCCCGGAGTTCAATCAAGCGGGAGGCCCCCCAGAGGCTAGGGCTCGACGCAATTGGTAGTGCCGCCGATGTTGGTGAGCGCGCCACGGGTGGCGCTGAATTGCGGCTTGCAGACGACGTCGGTCCCACCCAGATTGCCGGCGACGAGGTCTCCCGGATCGAATGAGCCAAGCGACAGATCCAGCAAGGTCACTCCGGCGCCACCGTTACCGGTAATGGTGTTGCCGCCAAAGTCGAAATGCCCTTCCGACTCCTTCTGAAGTCGAACGCCATCATTCGAGTTGTTTGTAATTGTGCAAGGCAGACACCGCACGGTCGAGTGGTTGGTCGCCAGAATCCCGAACCGCTGATTGTTCTGAATGGTGGAGTTCCCGATGACCAAGTAGGCTCCGGAATTCAGGACGACGCCGTCCCCGTTCCCCTGTACGCTGATGCCAGATGCGTCCACCGTACTATGGTCGATCACGGAGAGACCGCGGCCAGCGTGGTTCTGCAGCGCGTCTCCGTTTAACGTTGCCTGAGCTTCGGCGACGATCACTCCGTAGCCTGCCGAACCCTGGACGGTGTTTCCGCTGAATCTGCACCAGCTGGCATCGGAACAGACCACACCGCTCGCGCCATCGTTAATAGTGAACCCATTGATGGATACCCGCCGCGAGTCGATGATGTCGATCACATCGAGCGTGCCGTTCGAGGCGTCGGTGACGGATGCGCCCTTCTGCGCGCTCAAGGTTAGGTTATCCAGGCTTTGGATGGTAATGTTCTCCTTGCAGCTGCCGGATACAAGGATTGTGTTGGGTCCTGCCGGTCCTTCTTGCTGCAAAAGGTTGATGGCCTTCTGAATCTGGTTCAGACCCCGCTTGCTGTCACAGTTCACGCGTAACGTGCCAGCAGGTGCGACGAGTGGGAACATGGCCAGAACCGACCCTAGAATCCCGAGAGAAATACTCCGAGTTGGTGTCTGCATAGAGTCTCCTTAGTAGTGGTGTCGGTTGTTAGTCAAATCAGGGCAGGGCGCTCGCCCTGCCCTGACTGATCAGTTCTTCAAAACCACGCGGTTCGCATCGATGGTGAGAACCACTGGCACATTCGTACCGCCGGGCAGAGTCAACGATTGGAAGATTGCCCGCAAGTGGTTCCCGCTGCTGTCGAAGATCAGAGCGAGTTCCGCGGTGCGCTGAAGTTGTCCGTCTACAAGGACATTGATGGTGGCCGATGCACTGCAATCGCTGTTGACGGAAATCGTTCCCGCGATGTCTTCAGCCCCGAACTGGCCTGCGACAGTGCGGCTCTGGCTGCCGTTGACGTTTCCGGCTGCGTCCAGATGGAAATGGCCCACCGATGCCGCCGGCAGCGGTCCAGCAGGAGTGAAGATGGTCCCGCTGTAGGTATAGGCCCAATTTCCTGCCATCGCTGCGTTCGAACAAAAAGCCGCATGCGCTTGCAATGGCGCCAAGGAAGCCGCCAATACCGCCCCCAGCGCCAATAGACTCCTTACTAAGTTGGTCTTCATGACCGTTCTCCTTGTGGTGATCGTCGCGCTATCGGGGAAGTGAGCACGGTAGCACCATCGCTCTGGTTGCCGTGCCTCTGCCTGAGATCGCGCCACGAAGTCCTGGACTGGACCTCGCCCCAGGTTGGGGTTGTTATCCCAAAGGCGAAAAGGCAAGTAAATCCCGGCAGTCTCTCCTGCAACGCTCTTGTCTATCTCTCGATTGATCCGCTTCGACGAACGGTTGAGGCGAGTGACCTTTCGCGCGTAAACACAAATTGACATCTATATCTTTCAGACTATTGCCCGTAAGCGACTGATGCTAAACTCTCTTCGCTTGGGGAGGATGCCTTGGAGGATTCTCGATCCTCGCGAGCGATCGTGCGCTTTGGCGCCTTTGAACTGGACCCAGACGCCGAAGAGCTGCGCCGGGACGGCGCCAGAATCCGACTGCAGGAACAGCCCCTGCAAATCCTGCAAATCCTGCTTGAACAGCCAGGCAAAATCATCCCCCGCGAAGAATTGCAGCGGAGGTTATGGCCTTCCGACACCTTCGTGGACTTCGACCACGGTATTAACAATGCCATCAAGCGCTTACGAGAGGCTCTGGGGGACACGGCTGAAATGCCGCATTACATCGAAACGCTTCCAAGGCGCGGTTATCGTTTCATTGGAAAGATTGACAATGGGACTCCGAAGTTTCGGTCACTCGCAGTGCTACCGTTGGAGAACCTGTCGGGTGATCCCGAGCAGGACTATTTTGCGGAAGGATTAACGGAAGCGCTCATCACGACCCTGGCCAAGATCGGTGAGTTGCGCGTCGTCTCGCGTACTTCCTCCATGCTGTACAAGAGGGCTCGCAAGCCATTGCGCGAGATTGCGCGCGAGCTTGACGTGGATGCGGTGGTGGAGGGAACTGTGCTGCGAGCGGGGGGTCGCGTGCGTATCACCGCGCAGCTGATCGATCCACTACAAGAGACACACCTATGGGCGGAAAGTTACGAACGCGATTTGAGCGATGTGCTGGCCTTGCAAGCTGAAGTGGCCCACGCCGTCGCGCGCGAAGTCCACGTCAAACTAACGCCCCAGGAGCAGACTGGCCTAGCGCAGGTGCACACGGTCGATCCAAAAGCATACGAGGCTTATCTGAAGGGCCGCCATTACTGGTATGGGCGCAGCCGGGAGGGGTTCGCGAACGCCGTTCAGTATTTTCAGCAAGCCGTTATCGAAGATCGAGGTTACGCGCCGGCGTATGCCGGCTTGGCCGATGCGGCATCAATCATGAGCCTGTGGGGCCTGGTGGCTCCGAAAGAGGGGTGTGGCAGAGCGCTGGAGTTGGCGCGGAAAGCCCTTGAGCTGGATAACGGCCTGGCGGAGGCCCACGCCTCGCTCGCCTGGGCCACAGCCCATTATGACTACGATCTCACAACTTCAGAAAAGGAATTCGAGCGCGCCATCGAAATGAACCCGCGTTATGCGACAGCGCATCACTGGTTCGGTATGTTTCTGGGCATGATGGGACGATACGAGGAGGCGTACACCGAGCTCCAGCGTGCTCTACGTTTGGACCCGCAGTGGAGTAACCTGCATTTCGGCCTCGCCTTCGTCTACTGGTGTGGGCGCAGATATGATCACGCGATTGAGCGCTGCCACAAAACGCTCGCCCTGGATCCGAACTTCGTGCAGGCGCTAGTCTGGCTGGGACTCTCTTTAGTGGCTAAGTTCATGTGCGTGCCAGCCATCGCGGCACTGCAAAGAGCCGTCGAACTCTCCCAGCGCACTCCAGTCGCCGTTGGATGCCTCGGCGAAGCCTATGCCGCAGCTGGGAATTCGGAAGAGGCACAGGAGCTTGTGCACGAACTAACAGCCCAGCAGCATGTGAGCGCCTATTTTGTGAGTCGAATCTACGCGGCCCTCGGGAACAAGGACGAAGCCCTTAAGTGGCTGGAAGTCGCGTATCAGGAACACAGCGAATGGATGCTATTGCTGAAGGTTGATCCCCGGTTCGATGACTTACGCTGTGCCCCCCGTTTTCAGGATCTAATGTGTCGCATGAAATTTCCCCTATAGCACCCCCACCCCTCTCAATCGGCCCCGCCCCCCACGCCCGCCCGTCCTCCCGCTCGTCCCGCACGCCCGCTCGTCGCTCGTCCGCTCGCGATTACCTGTTAGTTAATAAAATTAACGTTGCGGGATGGCCCCGTTTTCCCCGGCGTGTACACTTACCCCCGCGTTTGAGGGGGTAGTGGTGCGCACGGGAAAAACTGGGCCACCCCGTACCTTTTGAGTTAACACTATTAACTGATCAGTAACCGCACGCGGACGAGCGTGGTGCGGCGAGCGACATGTGACGAGCGGCGTGCGGGGTGGGGGAGTGCGAGGCGAGAGGCGAGTTGGGTAGGGGCAAGTTCACTTCTAGATGGCCAAACCCATTCGTTTAAGCAGATCAGTGAATCTTGGATCTCTGCGCAGATTCTCAAAACCGGGCAGGGACTTGATGAGGGTGAGGTTTCCGTCTCTTTCAGAGTACGCCCGATTCAACCATTCGAACGCCTTGTCCTTATCTCCAACCTTCGCGAACGCCTGCGCCACGACTATGGCGGGAAAGTAGCTTGTCCCCGATTGCGCCTGACGTTGCAGGGTTAGCTCCAGATTCTTCTGCCAGTACGCTCTGGGTCCGCCCGTCTGGAGCGCGGTGCGAATTGGCTTCACGTCGGCTTCCACCTCGTCAGGAGATTCGCCCGCCACCAATTCGCCCTTCTGCACCTCTGCTATCGCTTCATCGTACTTGCCCATGCCCTCCAAACACTTTGCAAAGAAGAAGTGAGTCATTGGAAAAGCAGGATCCAATTCGACCGTGCTGCGGAACTGTTGAATTGCCCTGTTGTAGTCTCCGGCCCACAAATACGTATTTGCCATCAGATTGTTGAGAGGCAGTGAGAGTGGGTCCAGTTCCAGCGCCTTCTTCATCTCTGCAATCGCTTCCGAGTGTCGGCCCATGGGCGTGAGGTATCCGCCCGCATAGAACAAGCGGCCATTCGCATAGTTCGAGTTGTACTTGATGCCTTTGAGAAACTCGATCTGGGCACCGGAAAGGTCGTAGTCATAGTGTGATTTCACCTGCCCGAGTGCGGAGTGAGCTTCCCCCAGTTGCGGATCCAGCACCAGCGCCTTTGTGGCTGCTGCTTTAGCCTCGGGAAAGCTTTCTCTGGGAGCGAGGAAGCCCAGATTAGCGCTAATGATGTATGCGTCGCCAAGCCCAGCGAAGGCCAAGGCAAAGTTCGGATCCCTTTCGGTCGCCTGCTGGAACAATTCGATGCTTTTCCGGACGCCGAGTGGCGTTCTCTGGTTCAGGTGATAGCGGCCTTGGAGATAGAGCTGATAGGCCTCCGAGTTATCCGTGATACGCCTGCCCAGTCGAGTTTCTTCGACCTTGCTCAGGCGCAGTTGCAACTTGTCGCTGACAGCCTCCGCCAGATCGTCTTGCGCTCGTGACAGATCGGCCATGGCATAGCGGAACTGGCGACCCCAGATTTGAGCGCCATCGTCCACGTTGACGAGTTCTGCGCTCAATGTCACGGAATCGGCCAGCCGCGCAATTCTGCCCGTCAGCACCACTTGCACATGCAGATTTCTTCCTGCAGACTGCGCATCAGTTTCTTTTCCTCGGAACCGGAAAGCAGAACTGCGCGACATCACTCTTAGCGAGGGGACTTCGGAAAGCTTATCAATCACGCCTTCAGTGATTCCGTCGCCAACGTACTGAGTGGACGCATCGTTCGACTCCTCCACAAATGGCAAGATGGCCAAAGAGCGGGCAGGACGGCCAAGAACATTTTCGAAAACAAGGCGCGTCAGCAGAAACACTGCAAGGAAAGCAAGGAGAACCGCAAGAACGGCCATCCAGGCAAACCTGCGCGACCTTTTTCCGGGAACCGCCGCGACGCGCTGGGCGACTGACGAGACGGTTGTCATCCGCCTGAAGTCAACGGAAACCTCTTTCGCGGTCTGGTAGCGATCTTCTGGATCTTTCTCCAGGCATTTCAAAATGATCTCTTCCAACTTAGCCGCGACTCTTGCATTCAACTCGCGGGGTAGCGGCGGGGGATTGTGCAGAATCTCGTCGATGAGTTGGGGTGACGTCTCCCCGAGAAACGGCCGCCGGCCTGTCGCCATTTCATACAGAACAATTCCCAAAGCGTAGATATCAGCGCGCGCATCGACGCCGCGCCCCCGGAGTTGTTCGGGTGACATGTAGGGCAGTGTGCCAGTTACAGAGTGGGTTTCAGTGAGGCTTTTCGTTTCCTGGTCCGCACCCTGCGAATCAATCAGTTTGGCCAATCCGAAGTCGAGGACTTTTACAGGACCGGCCGCACTCACCACGATGTTCGCTGGCTTAATATCACGATGAACAACTCCTTTGGAGTGCGCCGCTGAAAGAGCGTCGGCGATCTGAATTCCGATCTTACAAATCTCCTGACTGTCCAGCCTGCCCTCCCGGATGTGGTCCTTGAGACATTGGCCCTCCACGTATTCCATGGAGATAAATGGTCGCCCCTCATACTCGTCAATGTCGTAAATGGTGCAGATGTTCGAGTGATTCAATGCGGATGCGGCACGTGCTTCGCGTCGAAAGCGCTCCAACGCAAGATCTTCTGCCGACAACGTTTCTGGCAAGAACTTCAGCGCCACGATACGGCCTAGTTTTGAGTCTTCCGCCTTGTACACAACTCCCATTCCGCCCGCTCCGAGAATTGCCAGCACGCGGTATTGAGCGATCAGAGTGCCTGGGACGAATCTTGTCGTCGCAGTTGAGGATTGGCTGGAGCCGGTTTGTCGCCCACTCGCGAAGGCCGGTTTTTCAATGAAAGTTCCGGCCCTCTCATGATGAGCCAGCAGGGATTCAACCTCGTGACGGATGTACGCATCACCTGCACAGGAATCTTCTAGGAGTGCGGCGCGGCGACTCGGCTCAGCCTGCAGGGCTGCATGAAAGAGGCGCTCGATCTTTTGCCATCTCTCAGCGTCCATAGAGCCTTTCCTGGCTCAGCTCGCGTAGCAGCCAAGCCTTGGCCAGCTTCCAGTCGCGCACTACGGTATCCGGTGAGACTTTCAGAACTTCAGCTGTTTCCTCCACGCTTAGCCCACCAAAAAAACGTAGCTCCACGACTTGACTCTTGCGTGAGTCGACTTTGGCCAGGGCATTGAGCGCAGAATCAACCGCCAATACCTCAGGTTGATGCCGTGCTGAAACTATCGGTGTTGCGTCTAATGAAATCGGTTTTACCCCGCCGCCCCTCTTGTGCGAGTGGCGGGCGCGAGCCTGATCGGTAAGAATGCGCCGCATCTGCCGGGCGCATAACGCGAAGAAGTGAGCACGGTTCTGCCAGTCAATTTGTTTCAGATCTGCGAGCCGCAGGTAGAGTTCATTAATCAGCCCAGTGGTCTGCAGACTGTGCCCGTCCCGCTCGTTTTTCATGCAACGTTTGGCGGCTCGATGAAGCTCCCGGTAAACCTGAGGGGTCAATTTCTCGAGGACCTTGTTGTCGCCAAGTCGCCACGCTCTAAGCAGGTCGGTGATCTCGTGTTCGGGCTGAGTCATTGAAAACCATGGTGTTACGGGGGGAACAGGGCTTCGGTCCGCAAACATTAGCACAGCCATGAGGCCGTTTCCACTCCAGGGCGACGGCAAACCGCGATTTTTTCGCGGATTGATTACGTCTCGGGTTCAGCGTTTCCGCTAATAGAGGGTAAGGGGAGCAACAACGGTTCTCCGGAGAATGCAAATACCTCGAAGGCACTCGCGATTCACGAAAGCTTTCGATGTGAGGAGGAGAAGATGAGGCAAATCTTGACTGTACAACACCTGGCTCTGGCCATACTCGCGCTTTGCGTTGCGCTCGGGCCCATCCCGCAAGAGGCGCTTGCGCAAGAGAACTCGGTCTCATGCACGCAGGCTACGTTAAACGGCGTCTATGTTTTTAGTGCATCGGGATTCAACATCGTTAACTCAACCCCGGCACCCAAGGCCGTTGTCGAAGTACTGACGATTACCGGAGACGGGAATTTGACCAGCCTGGCCACTGCGAGTATTGACGGCACGATTCATTCGGGCGTTCAAGACACCGGGATCTACACTGTCAACCCGAACTGCAGCGGCACCCTTAGCTTCCATCGGTCAGGTCTTACCTTTGACATTTATCTCTCGCCCAATGGAAGCAGGTTTCACATGATCCAGACAAATCCGAATACGGTGCTCCAGGGTGAAGTTCGACGCATCTCACACTAAGGCTTTTCATGCCGGGGGGCGATGAGAAACCACATCCAGCAAAGGCGTGGCTTTGGCATCGCCTCAAGTTTATGCGGAAGGCGCAATGTAGTGGAGCTGGAACTGGCCGAAGATGTTTCGGAAGAATGTTGCTCGAGGTTACTGCGGCAAGCCGACTTTCTTTACCAATTCGGGGAAGCGTGGGTCGGAACGCACTGAGTCGAGCAAGTAATCGGTCTTCAATCCAAGAAGCGCTGCATCGCGCTCCTGATAAGCGGTATCGAGCCAGCGAAACGCCTGTTCCTTGTCCCCCAGGTCCGCATAGAGCGTAGCGATAGTGTAGGAGGACCAGTAGTTCGCTTTGCGTTGGGCTTCCCTGGTCTCGACCCCCTTCGTGAGCGCGCCTCTCCAACCCTGGGAGCGGAACCCATCTTCAAGCGCGGCGGCAAACTCAGTCTCGCTTTGATCGCCGGTCAGTTGTCCATAGGCTTTCCACTGTTCGATCACTTGCGGATACATGCGCTTTCCCCAGTAGGCTTGTGCCAAACAGAGATGAGCGAGGGCAAACGTCGGATTTTCGGTCGCAACCTGTTTACAGGTGGTGATTGCGTCATCGAAGTTGCGGGACCAGATGTGAACATATCCTTCCTGGAAACCGGTGCTCGGTGACAAGGGATCGAGCCGGCGCGCGAGTTTGGCTTCCGCGAGAGCAAGTTGCTCCCTGCCCCCAATCATGCTGATGTCGTAGGCGTACCACTGGTGCGCCGTGGCATCATCGGGTTCAAGTTCGAAAGCCTTTTTGTATTCCGCCTCGCCTCCTCCAAAATCCCAGTCGTACTCCATCTCGCTGGTACCGAGAACGGCGTGCGGATGACCCAGGGTTGGATCCAACTCCAGCGCCTTACGCGCAGCCGCATTGGCTTTGGGAAAGTTTTCGCTTCGCGTGCCACCCAGGCTGGGCAGGATGCTATGAGCATCGGCCAGTCCCGAATATGCGAGCGCGTAATTTGGATCCTTCGCAATCGCTTGATTAAAGTAAGAAATTGCCATGGTGATGTCAGGAAAGCTTTGCTTATTCCAGTAATAAAGGCCTTTCAAATAAAGTTGATATGCCTCTGGGTTCTCGGTGCCCTGCCGCGTAACATGCTGTTTCTCGGAGGTGCTGAGGCTGGAACGCAACTTTTCGGCGAGGTCGCCAGAAATCTGCTGCTGCAACGAGATGATGTTGTTGCTTTTGCTGCTGTAGTTTTGCCCCCAGATCAGGGTGCTGTCGCGGGCATCGGTAAGGTCGACGCTGACTTCCAGGTTGTCGTTGTGCTGCACGATTCTCCCACTAACGACCGCCGCAACATCTAGATCCTTGCCGACCCTTTGGACATCGACTTCCTTTCCTTTGTACTGAAACACTGAACTGCGGGACTTCACTTTCAGCTGTGGCAAATGGGCGAGGTTCTGGATCAGCGATTCCGTCATGCCATCGCTCAGATACTCAGTATTGCCGTCCCCGCCGACGTTGATGAAAGGCAGCACAGCCAGAGAATCAATGGCGGAACTTGAACCAGGTGAGAGCCAGCGGTACACACCGTAGCCAACACCACTCAGGATGAGGACGGTCGCGGCGGCGATCGCGAAGAAAGTTTTTTTGTGCTTCGCTAGCAGTCCAGCGGCGATTTGGGCGTCGGAGCTACTCGCTCCCGCGCCGAGCGTGGAAATCGCAGATTTCGCGGAGGAAGGAAAACTGGCACTCGTGTCGGCGAGCGTGGCCGACGAAGAAAGACTGGGCGTCGCCGCGATCGCGCTTGTGTCCCGCTTCACCCTCCGCAAGTCTGCTCGAAGTTCCGAGACATGCTGGTACCTGAGATTGCGGTCTTTCTCCAGGGCCTTGTTGATGATCCGTTCGAAATCGGCTGGCAAATCGGGATTGAGCCGGACGGGCGCGACTGGAATACTGTCCAATATTGATTTGGAGATGACCCCTGGGCTCTCTCCGCGGAAAGGAAGCTGTCCGGTGGCCATCTCATATAGGACAACGCCGAAGGAAAACACGTCGGTCCGCGAGTCGAGCGGCTTGGCCCGAACCTGTTCCGGCGACATGTAAGCGACTGTGCCCAACGTACTGCCTGGTGTTGTGAGGTGATCGGTAACAGTGGCCAGCGTGTCGACGCTCGACGAGTCTTTGGCGCCGAGTTTTGCCAATCCAAAGTCGAGGATCTTGGTGTGGCCATCTTTTGGAACAAAAATGTTTGCGGGCTTTACGTCCCGGTGAACAATCCCCTTGGAGTGCGCGGCGTTGAGACCGTCGGCCACATCAATCGCAATCTCGAGTATCTGATCCAGATCCATCTGGCCGGACGCAATCATTTGCTTTAGCGTCTGGCCTTCCAGATATTCCATCGCGATGAAGGTTTTTCCCTTGTCCTCCCCGATGTCGTGGATGGTGCAGATATTGTGGTGATTCAATGCCGAAGCAGCTTGCGCCTCACGCTGAAAGCGAGCGAGCATTTGCGGGTCTTTGGCAACTTCATCGGGAAGGAATTTGAGGGCAACAAAGCGGTGCAGGCGTGTATCCTCGGCCTTGTAGACGACACCCATCCCTCCACCACCCAGTTTTTCCAGAATGCGGTATCGCGAGATACTTTGGCCGACCATCCGCGGCAAATCTTACGTGGACGAAACTGGCAAGTCAATGAACCCCTTGGAGATGCCGGAAACCTAGGTGGCTGGCCTAGGTGGCTGGTTGAGTGGGTCGCTCGCGGAACTCAAACGGGAGTCTCTCGGACTCGCAAGGTCGCCCCAAGCAAAGCGACTGACTCTTAATCTCACCGGACCTCCGCGCACCTAGGCGCGTCATGATGCATGGTTCACTGAGCGCAAGGAATAGGCTTTCGGGCCCTGTGCACCAACGCGCAGCGAACCGCACTGAATCCCAAAACGAACTGACAGCAGAACTAACACTTGGATTGGGTGGTGAGTAAGCCGACTTCACCAGACCACAGTATTGTCCAATAGGACGACAGCCACTTGCAGGGTGCATTCTTTTTCATATTGACAACGGCACTACTTGGGATCAGCATCTCTGACACTGTCTCGGGGCAAGCCTTTCCTGAAGCACAGGTTCCTGTTCAAATCCCCAGGCGTAGGTCCAGGGTTCCAACCGATTCAGCAAGTAAATCTTTTTAGCTGGCAAGGAGGACACCCATGAGTATCTCCCGACGCAACTTTATTTGGTCTTCGGCAGGCGCTGCGAGTGCGGGCCTTGTGCTTGATGCGGCACTGTCCAAGCCTCTGCTGGCATCCGAAGATGACGGTGGGGCGTGCTCGGCGCAACCACAGCCGATTCCACACACGATCGCTACTCCATTCGGCACCACCATTCACCACTTCTTTCCCGGCCCGGTCGAGGGCGTAAACCCAGTTACTGGGCATGACCCGTCAGACATCTTCGACTTCAGCGGCACCGTCGCGCAAACCGACCTGCTTCTGACTGGCACAGGGACCGATTTGAACACTGGCAACAGTGCCCCCTACAATTTCCATACCGACATGCGGTTCATGGCAGGCCAGTTCCGCGGTGCCGATGGAGAAACGCATAAGGGCGCTTTCGCGTTCATATGACTTGACAGCCTCCCGGCAGCAAGCCCGTTGGGCTTGCATTCCTACGATCCTGGAGTTTCTCCGACTTTGGCTTTTTGGGTAACTCCCATCCCGAATGGTGGTGCCCGGGCTGACTTTGACCAGGGCACAGCCGAACTTCACGTTAGAAACGTCTGCGTATTCGACGCCTTTGCAGTTTCGAATAGTCTGAATCCCACTCATCCTCTGGGAAACATTGTGGGGGCGGTTATTGAGTCGCTTGATCTCAAGTGGAGTGGCGTGACTCGAAGCGTCATCGGATTCAGCGACCCGGTCAACCGCTTTTCTGGCGACTTCTTCGAGACGTCCGCGGCCATAAGTGTGACGGCCAAGACGAAGATGAGCACAGGATACGGTTTCCGATTTGTTTCTTCAGCCACAACCACAGTTAACTTCGCCCAATTTGGGCGCGAGAGCAACGGTGTGTTTTTCTGACAAATCCTGACCGCACGGCGGTTCCGGGGGCCCGAGCCCTTCTGGGGCCGCCGTGAGTCTTTGGGAGGGCTGGGGGCTGGGCACTTCGTCGGATGAAACGAAAGGCAGTCCGGTGGCCGTCGCTGCGTCCACTAGTCCGCAGTGGACCTGCAACCCGCAGGCCCATGAGGATAAGCCGGGTCTGCTTCAATCATCGGGGAGCAGTCCAGCCAGAAGGGGCGGATTGCTGCGATCGGCAAACTCTAGCATTCAGTTCCTGCGCGGAGGTTCTCAGGGATTGTTGTGGTCGGAACGAATCGACACGAGGGGGATGAGGTTTCTGTCCCCGGTTATCCGGCTCCTATGAAGAGCGACTCAATCCAAGATTAGACGCGAGGGCGATTCTAATGACAAATATTGAGCGCGTGGCCACTGTGTTACTAGTCCTGCTTTTGCTACCTTTCCTGAAGCCGGCGATGGCACAAACAGCAAGCCTAATTGGGATGGAAAAATCTGTTCCCACGCATCTTCAGGACGGACAGGAATTTCAGCTCGATATCAGGCAGCTGATTTCGTTCGGACAGCTGCTTTTTCAGGCGCGATGGACGTCCCAGGAAGGGCAAGGACGTCCTCTCAGCAAAGGAACCGGTGCTCTATTGTCGGATTCAACGGCGCCTCTAATCTTTCCGCGCAACTTCGACCGCCTGTCTGGACCGGATTCGAACTCCTGCGCCGGGTGCCACAACACGCCTTTTGTTGGCGGTGGCGGTGACCGCGTCAGTGAAGTCTTTGTTCTGGGTCAGCGCTTCGATTTTCTGAATTTCGATCACTCGGACACGACTCCCATCATGGGCGCGGTCGATGAGCTTGGGAACTTTGTCACGATGGGGACTGCCTTCAACGAGCGCAAGACCATCGGCATGAACGGCTCAGGCTTTATCGAGATGCTAGCCAGACAGATGACTGCGGATCTTCAAGCTGAGCGCAACGCGACACCAAGGGGTGCATCCGTGACGCTGACATCGAAGGGGGTCTCCTTTGGCATCCTGACCCACAAGATCGATGGCACGTGGGATGCCTCTCAGGTTCAGGGAATCCCAGCACCGAGCTTGAACACCAAGAATGGTGCAACGCCAAGCTTGCTCATCCGGCCATTCCATCAGGTGGGAAATATCGTATCGGTCCGTCAGTTCACGAACAACGCTTTTAACCACCATCATGGTATCCAGTCGGAAGAGCGCTTTGGCCTTGGAGTGGATGCAGACGGAGACGGCTTTACCAATGAGCTGACAACGGCTGACATGACTGCAGCCACACTTTTCCAGATCACACTGAACGTCCCGGGACAGGTGATTCCGAGAGACCGTTCCGTCCAAGAAGCAATAGCGGCCGGACAGGAGTTATTTAATGGGATTGGTTGCGCCAGCTGCCACATTCCCGCTCTGCCCCTAACGAATAACAACAACCCTGGAGCGCCCGGCCAGCCAGGCTGGATCTATACCGAGCCGAGTCCATTCAACCCCGCCACTGGGCCCAATGCGCCAAACCTTGTGCCAGGTCCGTCCGATAATTACCCGGTAAGCGCCCCTCCGCTATTAGTGGATCTGACCAGCAACGCTCTGCCACTGCCGCGCCTGAAACCGCGGCACGGAGTGGTCATGGTCCCCGCTTATACTGACCTTAAGCTGCACACTATGTGCGACGGTCCCACGGATCCGAACGCCGAGCCACTTGATCAGAACCAACCGGCCGGGTCACCTGGATTCTTTGCAGGAAACCAAAAGTTCATCACGCGGAAACTGTGGGGACTTTACAACTCGGGACCCTTCATGCATCACGGAAAATTCACAACGATGCGTGAAGCAATTACACTCGGTCACAACGGCGAGGCCACGGCGACACGCGTGGCGTTCCAAGCTCTCACATTGGCCCAGCAGAACGACGTGATCGAATTCTTGAAGTCGCTCCAGGTTCTGCCTTCCGGGACGCCATGCCTGCTCGTTGACGAGAATAATCGTTGTATACAAAGCGAAGAATAGTTAGTTCAGCGCTGCGTGATGTTCAGGTACCCGACCCGAACCAATCTGGCTTCTGAGCTGCCTAAGTGGGAGGATTACATTGATGGATGTCGATGTTTGTTTCCCGACACGCATTCGGAGGCTTGAAGTCTGCTATTGTTGAAGCGGAAATGAAGTCCCCGAGATCACATCCAGCGTGCTCTCCTTGCTGAGGTGGGCGTCCACTTTCACCGCATCCAGCGGTCCGTTGTGGGCGAAGGTGGCCGACGCAACAGAATCGACCGGAATCGCAACATCCTTTCCCGGACCAACCAACTTCACCACGCTGCCTCCGGCGGGAATGGTAAACGAGACCGTGATTTGATCGAGCTTCGCTTCCGAGACAGGAGTCACGGTCAGCACGCCCATGATGTCGCGATCCGTCTCGTTGGTGAACCCGTAACACTCCCTTGCCAACTGGACGCTCTGCGCAGTATCTACGACAAACAATTGGAAGTCCTTAAACGTGTGCCGGCGGTAATAGCGGTGCCCCTGCCTCTCAACATAAAGATCGACGACTTTGGGCAACCACAGCTCTTGTGCTCTGCTCGGGAATTCGACCGGTTGATACGAAATAGCTACGTGATCCACCGTGAGGCCAACCTCCAGAAGGGGCTTCACCAGTTCGGTTTCGATGCGCAGCACCTGGAACGTTCCGGGATCGATCCAGGCGCGGCCCTTGAGTGGGAGCGAACTGTATTTTCCCCCTGCCGAATAGGAAAGAATCCGGCTGGGCCGATCGGGCCTTTGAACAAAATGAACCTGCCAGGCAGATCGCCCTTCCCATGCGCCCAAGCCTTCGCAGGCAAACGTGTAATCCGACGCCAGCACCGGATGAAAAAGCAATGCGATGGCCGGCATTCCTTGCGTCGCGATGTGGGCCGGGAACTGCTCCGGGTCGGAACTGCCGTTTCGATATTCATCCATCAGGAAAACATTCATCGAGGTCCGTTTCACCGTCACGACATAGTTGAACTCGCGCACCTCCGACGAGTGCCAACCACCGGTCACGTCGATCGCCTGATGCTCAACCCGTTCTGTCGCGGTGAACCTTTCCAGGTTCGCGACGAACTCCTTCATGCGCTGCCCTGCACCCCGAACGACGTGAGGAAGCGGACATTCAACGCGAGGATCCACTTCGGGCACCGTGTTGTCGATTCCGCTTGAAATCCAGGAACGTGGATCCACAGCAGTGGCTGGCGAAGGCGACGTTTTGTCTGTTGCTTGCACATCAAAAGGCTTGGCCTTCATCACTACGAAACGCGTCAACAGACCCTGGTGCGGTTGAATCTGTATCTTCTGACGGAGGGTCAAAAAGCCGGGTGCGCTGGCCTCCATGATGTAAGTGCCAGGTGGCACATCGGTGAAGAGCATTTCGCCATCCGATTCCGTATGGCCTGCTACTTCGTAACCCTCGTTTGGCATCACACGGATGCTGGCCGTGCCCGCGAAGGGTGACTCGTCCGAAAGCCGAAGGCGGATGCGGAGTGAATTTGGTGGCGAACTAGCGTAAGCAGCAGATTTTTCCGCGGGTAACGACTGTGCGGGCAGGAGTGGAAGGCATGAAAGGAGCGATGCTAACAAGACGGCGGAATGACGAAAGAACCTTTCCCCGAGCATAGTCACCCCCAGCAGTCATGGGCCCATTGTAGGCCTGGAGTTCGGTGGACGATGTAACCTAACGTCAGCAGTGCCAGTCTGAAACCGCAAAACCCCGCTCCAATTTAGTGATCGTGAGCCGCTTAACGTTTCATCCGTGCTGAAGACTTTCGTGCCGGAGTTCCCTGTCGGCCTCCCGCCTCGCGTTCACCCGCACGTCCGCCTGCCCCTCACACTTTCGCCCGCACGCCGCCCGGCGCGCGCCCATTTCCCCCCGCCCTTGCTGCGCCATCCGCCCCACGCCATCCCCCTCCGTCCATGGTGTGGGCACCATGCTATCCAAGGCCTGCGTCGACTCTTGTCCCTGCGCGCCGGTATGTCCCTTAAGGTATACACGGCCGCCAATGGTCGCGGGCTGGGACAACCTGCTGCCCGAATGCTTCACGCGGCTCCGCCCGAAGTACAAGACGCCTACCAACTCCATACTCTTCATCGCCTTGGTCACACTCGTCGCATCGGTAGTAGTTCTGGTTGGCGTGAACGAGGAGGAGGCTTTGTCCCTGATTCAGATATGGGCTTTCACATTGTACGGGCTCGTTTACCTAGTCATGTTCGCAATACCGCTGGCAGACAATCGTGCGAGGAATTCATCCGCCTGTCTGGCTGAGGCTGGTGGCGTGCTCGGGCTTTACCGTGGGGATGATCATTATGGGAGCCATTCTATATGTAGGCCGAAGGCGGAGAGCTCTGCGGTTTTGATGCTTTGGTTGCTCGTCACTCAACACAGCTTTCCAAAACCAAAGTCTTTGGGGAAGGTGTGGAACCTCTGATAGCAAGGCTGAGAATTCAATCGCTTGGCTGTCGGTCCGCCGGGACGTTTTTGGAAAGAGAAACGGACCCGTCGCGAGGCAACGCTCAATGTCCGGTTAGCCCGTCAACCGCAATTCAAGGAAGCTCTCAGCGACACGCATGATCTGGGTGCAATTATCTACTATCTCCGACAGCGAGTTTTACTGAGACCGGAAGCAAGCACCTTCCTATGCAGGCAATGCCTTGCCTACAGTTTCCGGCACAAACCAGGGTACGATGAGACCGAGCATGTAAATCCCTCCCAGCGCGACTGCAGCGTGTGGTGTGCCACCAAAACGTTGGATGATACTTCCGGCAATGATCGGGAAGATCCAGGCAATCATTCGCGTGCCATTAAAAATGAAACTGATCGCGCTCGAGCGCACAGTGCTCGTGAAAAGTTCCGCCGGATATATCGCCATCCAGGTATAAGCCCAGCTCATCGTAAAGAAGCCGTTAATCGCAGCGACAGAAAGCAATCCCTCTACAGAGTGTGTCCACAGGTAGGTAACTGCAGTCATCAACAGAGCGCCTAGGTAGGTAACGAACAGAAACTTGCGGCGTCCGATGGCATCGATAACAAATCCGGAAATCGGATAGCCGACGATCGCACCACTTGTGTAGAACAGCGCGGCCCGTGCACCCCATTGAGCAGCGTTACGATAGCCTTGAGTACTAGCAAGGTGCTGAGCGTAACCAGGCAACCAGCTCGAAACCGCCCACCAACCGACCACGCTGGCGAGCGACAACAAGAATGTTAGAAGAATGCGACGACGACTCTCGCGCTCACGGACGATTTCGACCAACGTAAATGGGCGCTGCGCCGTTGCTGCGATATCCTTGGTCTCTTCGGTGGCCGCCCACCGGCGCTCACGCACTGCTTGAATCCATTTCTCCGATTCCTTAATCGCACGGCGGATGTACAGCGTGAAAAATGCCGGCAACGCACCAACTGCAAACATAAGCCGCCAGGGGTGAATTCCGAGAGGATTTGCGCCGTTGATCATCCACCAAACCACAGAAGCGAACAGCGCGCCCCAGCCAAAGCCCGACTGCAGAAAACCGCAGCCTTTCGGGCGGGCGCGATCCGGCCAAGTCTCAGCTACTAGCGTCACACCGGTGCTCCATTCACTACCCATGGCCAGCCCGGTTAGAAAACGCAAGCCAGCGAACGCTGTGAAATTCGTGCTAAGACCGGTCAGGCCGGTAAATATTCCATAGAGCAACACCGAGTACAGCATCATTTGCTTTCGTCCGATGTAGTCGGCAAGCGTTCCCCCTATCAATCCACCGGTACCCCAACCGAGAAGCGTGGTGCTGATTGCGACACCTGCCCACACCGCAGTTGATCTTGCTTGCATCGGTGTCAGAATGTCTTGCAATGCGAAGGGAAGCACGATGAAGAGCGTGTACGACTCGTACCCGTCAAACATCCAGCCTAAGAAGCTGGCAAAGAGGATACGCCAGTGACTTGGAATGAGTTCATCATGCCAACGGACCTGCGCTGCTGTTACTGCAGTGGACGGGATAGCGATTAGAGCGCCATCCGAAAGCGGGCGTTTTTCTTCGGGTGACACACGTTCTCTCCCGATCACGGAGTCCCGAGAACACAAGAACGACGAGCCGGAACTTCGTATGTGACGATACTACCTATCAGCCTCCGATGTCGCGCACTACGGCTCCTTGAAGCAGATTTGGCCGGTCCTGAGCGGATGGCAAACCGGAAGTTACGGCCACTCGGGTGTCAGTTCTGGTGTCAGTTGGTTTTGGAATTCAGTGCGTTCCGGTGCAGTTTGATGCGCCGATCCTGATGGCTAAGTCTTTGCATTTGCAGAGCAGTGCACCTTGGTGCGCTTGGGTGCAATGACAGCCGCGGAGATTAAGAGTCAGTTGCTCTGCTCCAGCCGACCGTGCGAGTCGGAAGAGGCTCCCGTGAGTTCCGCGAGAGCCAGCCAATGTCGCGGATGCGGGCGGTATACGTGCATGCCGAAAAGGTGGCGGTGCAAATGAGGGCTTTGGCCGACACATTGAAGGCGCGGTATGACGAATGCTGTAACATTTGTGCGGACTTGGGCGCCGAATTTTGGAGAAGATCTGCCGACGGCAGCCCGTGAACGCGGGCACACTACGAGAGTACGAGCAAAAATTAGGGGTCACTGGGAGGTGTAATCGGCTGATTTTCGACAGTCAATTCCGAATTGCTCGTCAATGGGGTCACGAAGGATTAGCGGCTGCTTCGGAAGTTGATCTAAACTTTGCCTTGCGCCTTGCCATATAATTCCGCTCTGATATGCCCGTAGCTAAGGGGAGCAAGCTCGGGCCGTACGAAATGATCGGAACGTAAAGTAAGAATTTACATACTCCCATTCAGTTGGCGGTTTTCTTTTTGCACTCAAATCGAGTAAAGTCAGAGGACCAGATTGCTCCCCCCAGCCGTAGGATGACTTCCCGGCAAGTAGTCTTCATTCAAGGACCCTACATCCCCCCTTCCTTAATGACCTGCGTGCTCATCCTGCGCATTTGCGCAGAATTATCGACGACAAATTTACGACACAAAGACAACCGTACAAAGCCAATTTCCTTATCGTTCGCCTATGGCTTGCTCATACACGAATATCGACGTACCCGGTTCCGAGACGACGGGTGGCGCTCGAGCGGCGGCATTTCTAAAACGCCTCGTCGTGGTTTTCGGGCTGACGGCGACTCTGGGCGCGCCCAATCTCCTCGCTCAACACAGTTCTGTGACAGCTGTCGAGGGTGACAGCTTGCTGGGTCACCTTCACCGACCATTCGAGGAGACGTCGATGGGCAAGACATGGCGTCTGGGACCAATTCTCAAGGCAGGGGAGGAAACGGCCGACCCCGCACCATCTGCTCCACGCCGTTCTTCCTCGACCAACACCGTCCTTCTTCATGGCGCTGATCTCTATCGCCTGAACTGTGAGGGATGCCACGGAGAATCTGGTCTTGGGGCACCTCCGGAAATCGCTTCCATCATCAACCCGGTACGTGCGACGTCCGTGTCCCTCGTCA
>Ga0306921_10000238_pt1 | contig 44769 bp, 42 predicted proteins | sample sta12Cox44000080_FD_203760 | JGI IMG/M metagenome (GOLD analysis project Ga0306921, IMG submission 203760) | Lab enrichment of tropical soil microbial communities from Luquillo Experimental Forest, Puerto Rico - statoxic.12C.oxic.44.000.080 (v2)... | ecosystem: Environmental > Terrestrial >... | reverse complement strand
TGATCTGGTCAAGTGCCGTGAGCAGCGTCCACGCCTTGAAGGTGTTGGCGTCTTTGGCATCGGGCGTGAGCCGCAGGACGCCGCTGCCGCGCCCCTGCGTCGTTTCAAAGTCGAAGATGGCTTCGATCGCATCGGTGCCGGCGCGCGTCACCTTGCGGGGCGCAGCCCGCTGCCGGTCCAGCCGAAAGCCGGCCGGGCCGGCGCGGCCGGCATGCGTTGCAAGCTCCCGCACAATGGCGTCCGCACCGCCCACCGTCATGATGCGCCAGCTAAGCGCCAACACGTCCCGCCAATGGCTGTCGCGATGAAACAGCTCCTTGAGGCGGGGGCGCCCCGACCCTGCAAGCGCTGCTTCAAGCTGCGCCAGCCAGTTCTCCGCGATTGTCGCAACGGTGTCTGTTCTGGCCAGCATTGATGCGCTCCCGAGTGAGTTGGGCGGAACAGGGGGCGCAGGCTAGCATATCCGCCCGCGGTCTGCGCAGGCTCGAAGCTTCGGCCGCTGCGTCGTGCAATGAAGTTCGCTATTCCAGAAGGGAGGGTCGCGCGCTGGAGATCGCCGATGTTAGGGATTGGTCCGCCGGAACGCAAAGGTGTTACTCAAGCCGCCTTTTCACATCAGCGGCGAAATCTTCAAACCGGCGCAGGGGGGTCACTTCGACCTGAACATGTTGTCCATGTAGTTTCATAATCGGCAGATCGAGCAGAATTTGGTCGAGCGTGTCCGGACCATCCACATTGGCGATAACAATCACACGCCGCGACCCCACACATTTCCAGATGTCGACGACCACGCCTGCCTTCTTTGCGCCTAAAGCTGCTTCGGCTTCCTTCGCCCAGATAGAGAAGAAATCCTTTTGCGACATGGATGCCGGATACTCGATGCGGAAATCAGCGTGATACAACATTTAGCGTTCCTCCGTTTCTTCTGCCATGTTCGTAAAGGCTAGGCATGTCCGCCGCGGCGGACGTCTCAGCATAATTGCGGTTTGTACGATGGCGCCAGCGCCCCGATCAAAGTAAGGTTGGTCGAGAATACGCCATTGCGTGTATCGTCCCCCCGGCACCAGTTGATGGCTGTCGGGATGAAACGGCTCCTTGAGGCGGGCGCGCCCCGACCCTGCAAGCGCTGCTTCGAGCTGCGCCAGCCGGCTCTCCGCGATTGTCGCCCCTGTTCTGGCCAGCATTGACGCGCTCCCGATTGTTTGGGCGGAACAGGGGGCGCAAACTAGCGTATCCGCTCGCGGCGTGTGCCGGCTCGAAGCATTCAGCCGGGCCGTCGTGCGATGAAGTCGATCTCCACCCGCGCGCCCTTGGCCAGCCCGGTTACGCCGATGCAGGTTCGCGCCGGCCGCTTGTTCTGCGGAAAGTAGGAGGCGTAGATCTGGTTCATGGTCTCGAATTCGCGCATGTCGATGATGAAGGCCCTTGCCGCGATGACGTGCTCCAGTCCAAGTCCGATCTCCGAGAGGACAAGCTTCAGGTTCTCCATGACTCGACGCGTCTGCGCCTCGATTCCGGCAGGAAGCGGCTCGTGCTCATTGTCGGGGTTCTCCGGTATCTGGCCGGTGACGAATACCCATCCGTCAGCCTCGACCGCGTGGCTGAACGGGGCCACCGGCGCAGGCGCCGCATCAAGCATGTGATGAATAATGGCGGACATGAGCTTCTCCTGTCATTGATGATTGGAATGGGACCAACACCGGACGTTCCGGCTCGGCAGCCCAGTGCCGATCGCAGATTACGCGCAGCAACAAAACGGCCGCTCATTGATCACTGCGTCGGCGCGCGGGGCGATCCGCATTCAGCGGATTGCCGTCGGCGCCACGGTCGAGCCGGTTGCGCCTTGCAGCTTCAGCGGCTGCATGATGAACGCGAACTCGTAGGCCTGCGCCAGGGCGAGGTCCTGCAGCACGAGGTTCTCGAGCAAATGAACGCCATTGACAGTGAGCGCGATGTTGTGGACCGGCAGGCTGACCGCCTTGTCCGGATTGGGAGCGACCTCGACCGGCCAGTTGTCGCTGCCGAGCAGCATCGGATCCTGCCTGATCAGCCACTGCGCCGCGGCGACGCCGATGCCTGGGCAGCCGCTGGTGTAGAGCTTGTTGTCGACGCCCCAGTGCCTGCTCCAGCCGGTGTAGATTAGGACGGCATCCCCCGGCTGCACGCTCACGCCCTGCTTCTGCAGCGCCTGTTCCAGATCGGCGACGGTGATCTCATAGTCGATCGGCAGGATGTCGACGCCCTTGAGACCCGCGATGTCGATCAGCACGCCGCGCGTCATCAGCGTGCCGACCTTCTCCAGGCCCATCTTGGTGAAGCCGTTGCGGGTCGCGATCTCGTCCATCTTGATGCAATTGTACAGCAGCCGATCGAGTGCCTGATGGGTGAAGCCGTCGAACTGGGTCCCGACTTGGCCAATCTCTGAGATGATCAGCTCCTCGTTGCTGTAGCGCTGGTTGGCGCCGAACGGACCGGTGCTGCGCTTGGTGTGCAGGTCATACTGCCGGCCGGGGTTGAGCGGCATGTCCCGTCCCAGCACGTGGCCGAGCTCGAAGGTCTCTCCGGTCCTGATCAGGCGCGCTGCCCGCAGCACATTGGCAGGGGTCATGTGATTGCCCGAGCCGCGCTCGTCGGCGCCGCCCCATTTCGACGGACAGCGCTGATCGGGCGAGGGCGGTTGCCAGCTTTGCGCGCTGGCGTCTGCAGTGAAGGCCGAAAGGCCCAATGCTACGACGACGGCGAGACCATTCATGCGTCTCTCCCTTTTGCGTTTCGAGCAGCTTTCGAGATCGATGCGTAACGAGCATTGATCGGGGCTGGGTCGCTGGCGTGAGATGCGAAAGCCCCGTGCGCGCGAGCGCAGGTTCGCTATTCCGCCGCCACCATCTGCCCCCGGTTGGTGCCGAAACCGGCCTCGGAGCCCAAGAGGGCAGCCGCATGCTTCAAATCCTCCTGCCACAGGAGCGATTCCATGTAGATGTTGAGCGGCTGATCCTGAACGGTGAGCTCATAGACAGGCTCATCATAGGAAGCGTGATTGTGCACGCCCCAGCCGGGCGCCGACAGCATCAGATCGCCGGCCTTCCATTCATAGACCTTGCCTTCGACCGTGCTGCGACCACGCCCGTGGAAGTAATAGTTGATCGCCGCCGAGGTGTGCCGGTGCGGGCGGTCCACGATTTTCGGCGGGCGGATGGTGATGGTCGCAAAGAATGACGGGGTGCAGCCGTTGGTGCGGCCGGTCATCGGATTGTACATCATGTAGAGACGCCGGCCGATGTAGCTCTTCCCGAGCGATTCCAATTTGTCGAGGTGGGTCTTCACCTGCGCCCACGGCCAATGCAGCGCGTTCGATTCCACCGACGGCGGGTTGATCAGGATTTCGTACGGCATCAGCTGCGACCCGTTGTCGAGCGTCACGATCCCATAGGGACTTCTGCGCCTCGGATCTTCGCCTTGCGCCGCCGTGGCGCGCTGCGGCTCGCTTGCTGCGGGGGGCTTGCCGGCCAGCTCCTCGACGATGTGGATGTTGAGCATTTCAAGGATCGGAGCGTTGGAATAGGTCAGCCGGACCGCGAGGTCGGTGCCGTCGTTGCGGTGCGTATAGGTGCGAAACGAGGGCGTGTTCCAGACGTCGTACTGGCTGTAACGTACGGTCGTGCCGCCGATATTTGCAGATCCTGAACCCCTGATGCAGAAATTCACCTGCGTGGAATTGTGCCGGATCGGGGCCGTTTCCTCGCCGGGCTTGAGCACGCTCAGCACGACCCGGATGCCGGGCGCAAGCCCATTGCCCGGAGCGCTGGCGCGGGGATGAATGAAAGTCGCCTCGCGTCGCCCGTTTGCAGGGCGCGGGAGCGCGGCAAGCCGCTCGGCTTCCCGCGCGATCTGCTCTCCCGTGATGATGACGGGCTCCCAGAGGTCGAGCGCATCGGGAGCCGCGACGCCGCTGATGTCGCGAATGATGGCCTGGGTCATGCTGCAGTCTCCTGTGCCAGTGTGCCGGAAAGGCGCGGCGTCGCAAGTCCCGGGGGCGGCAACAGCTGCCCCAGTCCGGATGCTTGCGCGCGGGCGGTGATCTCGATTGCGAGCGCGACGTCGGAAATCCCCATGCCCATGGGCTTGAACAGCGAGATGTCGGTGCCGGTCGGGCGCGGCCGTCTGGCAGCGACAATATCGGAGATCAGCTCGACGCTGCTCCAATCTCCTGCCTGAGCGCCGTCGTACCACTCGATGAGCTCCGCGCTGAGCGCACGCGCTGCAGGCAGCGTATCGACCGCAACGCGGCTCGCGCGCGCAAAGAGATCCTGGGCAAACTCCCTGCGCTCCCTGGTGATGGCGCCGGCCGCGTTCACATGCGCGCCGCACGCGACCATGGAAGCGCTGATCACCGGATCGCGGGCGCGCGTGATCAGGGTGATGATCGAGGCGTCCTTTGTTGCGCGCGCGGGATCATCCGCCGCGGCGACCTCGATTGCCGGAAATGTGCTGCGCAGCTTCTCCACGAAAGCCTCGCGCTTGGTCGGCGTCGGACTGAATACACGCACGCGCCGCAGCCGGCGCACCGCTGCGATGGCAGCGACCTGGGTGAGCGCCTGCTTGCCGCTGCCGATGATGGCAAGGTCGTCCGCCCCCTCATCGCTCATCCAGCGCGTCGCGATCGCCGACATGGCAGCGGTACGCATCTGGCCGAGCGCGCGGGCCTCGATGATCGCGAGCAGTCTCGCCGTGGTGGCGTGCCACAGGAGGAGCAGAGGCGTCGATCCTCCCTCCGGGGTGTTGCCCCAGGTCTTGGTCCCGAACACGCCGGCATCTTCGAACACCGCGCCGATCGCATGCATGTTGCTGCTCGTGCCCCAGTGCGCGGCGGTTTTCTCCATATTCCTGGCGGTCCCCGCGGCCTCCTCCAGCAAGCCGCGCGTCAGCGCCTCGACCGCTTCGCCCAGATGCATCAGCTGGACGACATCCGATTCCGAAATCCAGCGGGGAGCAGGTACCGGCATGACTGCCTCTTCGAGAGCAGATTTAGCGTTCATCCGGCTCCGGCGCCAGCCGCGCACCGGCAGGCCTTCTCACATGCGAGATCATCGCGGCCGGCATGGCTGTTCCTCGACGCTATCCGGCCGACATCGCAGGCCGGGGGATTGTGTCTACCGGCGGATCGCGTTGCGAGTCACGCGCGTCCTTTTTTGCCGCCACCATTCGCAGGGCGAGCAGCGCCACCGCGCAGCATGCGCCCGGGATTGCGGCGCACACGAAGAGCCACGGCATGGGCAGCTTCATCCCGATGAGCACGCCGCCGATCACCGGCCCGAGAATCGACCCGATGCGCCCGATGCCGAGCGCCCAGCCCGCGCCCGACGAGCGCACGAACGTCGGATAGATCGTGCCGGCCAGCGCATTGAGGCCGATCTGGCCTCCGAGCAGGCACATCCCGGAGATGAACACCGTCGCCATCAGCAGATACTCCGGCATGGCGAACGCGCCGATCAGCACCACGAATGGAATCGAGAGGATGAAGGCGATCACGATGGTGATCATTCCGAGGCGATCCAGCAGCCGTCCCACGACGAGACTGCCCAGCGCGCCGCCGCCCTGGATCAACGCACCCGCAATGACCGCATGTGCCAGCGGCACGCCGTTTGCATTGAGGACCGTCGGCAGCCAGCTGGTCAGGAAATAATGACCCATCAGGCTGGTGATGAACGCGACCCACAGCAACGACGTAATGAGGGCGCGCCCCTGCATGAAGAGGTACTTGACTGGCATGCCGCGTTCGCCCCTGTGCTCGGCCAGCGTGAATCGCGTGGATGCATGGATGGCCGCGCCGGGCAGCAGCTTGCGCATGACCGCGGCGATCTCGCGATCCCTGCCGCCCATGAGCGCGAGAAAACGCACCGATTCCGGAAGCAAGAAGAACAGCACTGCGGCCAACGTCAGCGAGGAAATTCCGCCGAACAGGAACGCGCTCTGCCATCCGAAGTTCACGATCAGTGCCGCCGTCAATATCCCTCCCAGCGCTGCACCCAATGTATAACCCACAAACAGAATGCTCACGCGGAACGAGCGATGGCGCTCCGGCGCATATTCCACCGCGAGCGCTATTGCGGAAGGAATCGACGAGCCAAGTCCCAGGCCGGCGAGAAAGCGCAGCCCCAGCAGAACGTCGATGTTCGGCGCGAAGGCCGACGCGACGGTCAGTACGCCGAAAAATATGTTGCCAAGGACGATGACCTTCTTTGGGATCGCCTGCGAATACGCAGCCGCGCGCGCAAGTACGACAGCGATAGCGTCATGGGCTCGAGCCCGCAGCAGCTCGGCCTCGAATTACCGACACCACCGCGCCGGCGCCGCCAGATGAAGCCGAGCTGCGTGCCTTGGGCGAAGCCGCATTCAATCTCCCCCTCGGCGCCCCCCTGGCACACGATCAACGCGGCACGCCACACGCCCGATGTGGTGCTTGAGGCCGTCGTCGTCGCGGTTATGGAGCGCGGGCTCGAAGCGCTCGAAGAGCCCAAGAACCTCGACCGTGTCGACCGTCTCGATGAAAACCGGTAAGCGCGAGGCTCGGGATCATCAAGCGCGCCTTATGGCAACTCAGATATGAGCTTGTGAAATTCGGACTCAGGCCAGGCTCTCGCAGTGCTGGTGCGGACGTTCCCGTGTGAACCAATCGCGAGCGCGACTTTGGCAACATTGTCCTCGCTTGCGGATTCAAGGATGATGAGCAGATCGTGTTCACCGGAGGTGAGGTAGAGTTGTTTGAACTCGACTCCCAGTTTGTTCGCGAGCTGCTTTGCGGCCTGGACCCGCTTAGGAGCATCCTTGACGGCACGGACTCCCTGATCGGTCCAGTTCAGCGTCAATATGAACGTCGGCATGTGATCCTCCACTCGTTACCCGAAAGCGCCTTGCACTTGAGAGCCCGCGAGTCCAGTGAAATGTGGCTGCTCGAATGCGCAACAAAAGAAGGTACCGGTACCCGAGCGCAACGCCCGCCGATGGCACGCCCGCTGCCCGCTGTCCCGCGAAAACATTGGCATATCCCACAGTAGCCTATGCCGCTTACCCACGCGTGAAAAGAGGCGTGGGATCGGGCGCCGACCGCGAGGGGCCTTCGGAACTCAAGCAGTGGGCCGTCACGTCGGAGACGACCCCGTGCGCCGTCGATTGACCGCGCCGATTGATCGGATAGCGTATTCCCTGCGCGGGCGCGAACCCTCAATCGCTCATTTGCATCCTTATTCTGCCTGCGCGCCCATTCCTGGAGGCCATATCGCCGGCCTTGATGAATACGGGCTAATCGAAGCACCCGGAGTATCCGCCCTTGAACATCGTCGATCCAGTCCTTGCCCAGTGCCGGTATCAGCCCGATGCCCTTGCGTTGTGTGTTCCGGGCGGGCATCACACGGTGATTTCCTATGGCCAGCTCGGAAAAATGATCCACAACGCAGGCCGTTACGCTCGCCATGTTGGATTGAGTCCAGGCCAGGTCGCAGTGATTTTCACGGATGACCAGATTTTGCATGCGTCTCTGATTCTGGGGCTCGCGAAGATCGGAGTGGTGACGGTTTCGGGCCGCAATCCAGAGCTTCCAATAGAGCTGAAAATCGATGCTATTATTGCCGATTATGGCCGCATCTTTTCTCGGCAAATCCGAGTCATCCCCGCGAACTTCTCTTGGACCGCAGGCGATGGAACGCCAGTCGAAGAAGGACGCGCCGGCTCAGGTGATGAGGTTTGCCGCCTAATCTTCACATCGGGCACCACCGGGGATGCCAAGGCAGTCGCGTATACGCATCGCATGGTTACAGAGCGGATCGTGCGCTTCGACTATCTTGCCGGGAATCTATTCGCTGCTCAGCTGCGGACCTATGTGGACCTCGGTTTTGCGACTTCGCTCGGATACCTGTTCCTGATCCGCACCCTTACCCGCGGCGGAATGTTGCTGCTTTCCGCGATGTCGTATGAGAGCGCGATGAGCGCCTGCGAGCAGTATCGGGTGGAGAGTTGGGTGGGCGCTCCTGGCAGCCTACTCTCATTCCTTGACTACTACGATCAGTCCGGCGGCCGTCGCTGCGCTTTTCAGGTCATGCTGGCTGGCGGCAGCCTGTTGTCCAAGTCCCTGTCGGAGCGGGTACGGATGCGGATGTGCTCCAATCTGATCGCGGCCTACGGATCGACGGAAACCAAACCGGGCTGTTCATGCCGTTTTGGCCAGCTCCGGCAGGCGGCGGCGGTCGACCTTGCCCATCTCGTTCTTGGGAAGGGCTTGTGCCCGGATGAAGCGGCGCGGCACGAAATTGGCGGGAAGCCGCTTCTGGCAATGGACGTGGAGTTGCGGCTCGTCGACTGCCGTGGTCGAGGCAATCACCGCCCAAACCTCCTCAATGCCATAGTCGTTCACGAATCCGAACACGCCGGCCTCATTCACCCCCGAAAAAGCGGTGAGAACATCCTCGATCAGCTCGGGTTTGACCTTGTCGCCTCCGATGTTCATCACCGTCTTCTGCCTGCCGGAAATGATCAGCAGATTGTTCTTCGTGACCGAGCCGATGTCACCGGGATAAAACCAGCCGTCGCGAAATGCGCGCGCGCTTTCCTCGGGATCATCGACGTATTCGCTCACGTTGTAAGGCCCGCGAATGCGGATCAACCCTTCCTTGCCGACCGGCAGCGCCTGATGGTCCCGATCGACCGCTTGCACGACCATTCCAGGCGTGAGATAGCCCACGGCACCGGGAGTCTGGGCCGTGACGTAGGCGGGCGCAGTCGCCACCATGTTGGTTTCCGTCGACCCGTAGGCAGCAATCAGATTGGAGCACATGCGCGAGCGCACGCGCTCGGAGAGCGACTTGGACAGCAGGCTGCCTCCGGCGAGCATCGCCTGGAAATTGCAACGGCGACCCTCCGATTGCTCGTACAGCTCAACCATCGGAATGAGGCTTCCGGGCGCGCCTACCCAGCTCTCCACGCGATAGAGATCGCAGGCGTTCATCGCGGCTTCACAGCTGCCGGCAAGAACCAGCATTCCCCCGCGCATCAGCGTGCGAATGAGACACAGGTATCCGAGGGAAGTCGCAAAGCCGAGCTCGACATAAGTGCGCAATGCGCCGGCCAATAGATTGCCCGCGAGGTAGTCGAAGCGCGCTGCGCGCTCGGCCACCATGCGATGCGTATAGGCGACGGCCTTGGCGTCTCCGGTCGTTCCCGACGTGAAGATAAGGCGGCAGACCTCATCGCCGCTTGGCGTGCGCACCTCCTCGTCAAGTGGAAGCCCGTCCCCCGCCGTCCAGGAGAAATCCGCCGGGATGACCCGCGTCCTGCGCGAGAAGGTCCGGCCGAAATCGGCAATGATGACGTCGATGTTCAGCTCGGGCGGCATCTCGGGGTTGCGCCCCGAGATGCTGGCCACTCCGGCCCTGGCAAGCCCGAGGATGAGCGCTGCGTGCAGGGTCTGGTCATCCGAGAAGATGATTGCGCGAGCCCCGGGCTTCAATCCCGCAGCGCGCGCATTGCGGGCGACGTTGTGGATCATCTTGCCCAGCCGCGAATAAGTAATAAGGGTGTGATGATCGCCGGGAACGCACAGCGCCGGTGAATTCGGTTGATAGCGGCACTGGGCAAGGATCGGATCGATGATGTTCAAGCTGATCTGGCCTCGACAAAGACATGCCTCGGGAGAAGGCGCGCGCTCGCCGCGCGTAAACCTGGCCCAACCGTTTGACCATAGGATGGCGCATGTTCGGTCGCATACGGGGGCGGCAGTCTCCAATCCCTCCCCGAGGGGGAGGGTGGTCGAGCGAAGCGAGACCGGGTGGGGTTCTCAACGCCAGGCGCGTCTCCCAACGTCCCCCCACCCGACCGCCGTCGCTTTGCAGCGCAGGCAAGTTTACGCAGCCTGCGCAAGCTTGGCTGCGTGCGGTCACCCTCCCCTTCGGGGAGGGATTCCGCGTCAGTGCGTGGGAGAGATCGCCTGCCTGCGGGCGGAAGCGCACGCGAAAATCACATGTTCCGAATCTCGACCGCGCCGCCTCACAGCGTCTCGGCGAAGAAATCGCGCATCAGCATGTAGGACTTGCGGCAGAGCTTCTCGTCGTAGCGCGTCGGTCCGGCGTTGGCCGTCGGATCGCAGAACGAATGAACGGCGCCGCCGAACATCATCACCTGCCAGTCGACGTTCGCCCTGGTCATCTCCTCCTCGAAGGCATCCATCATCGGCTTGGGCGTTATCGGATCGGCGGAGCCGTGGATTGCCAGCACCCGGCCCTTGATGTTGCAGGGCGTCTCGGCCACGACCGGATTGGGATTGGTGACGTGGAACACGACGATCCCCTTGAAATCCGAACCGGCGCGCGCCTGCTCGAGCACGAAGCCGCCGCCCGCGCAATATCCGATCGCCACCTTCTTGCTCGTGTCGGCGAGACCGAGCTTGCTCGCCTGCGCCAGCAGCGTCTCGTAGGCCTTGCCGCCGCACGCGACCGTGAAGGCGAGGTCGCGCTGGACGGCGCTCATGCTGGCGGCCAATTCCTCGCGGGTCTTGGGCTTGTCACCGTAGCCTGATCCGAACATGTCGGCCATCAGCACGACGTAGTCGCTGCCGGCCACGGTGCGCGCCTGGGCGATGGTATCGGAGCACACGCCCTTCCAGTCGGGCTGCATGAAGATCATCGGTCGCGGCGCTTTCGCGCCGTCGTGCGCGACGATCATGCCCTCGAACTGCCTGCCGTTGACCTGGTACGGCACCTTCTTCCCGTACATCATGCTCTCCTTGCTTCTTGCCCTGGATGACCGGCACGTACCCCGCGGCCACGCAGCCGGGTTCGCCCGGCAACTCACCCACGGTTACGACCACGGTGACACGGGCAAGCAGCTTTGTCGTATATCGGGGAGCCTTGAACAAGTCGGCGACAGCCTCGATTTGATGGACAGGGCCTGCGTGCCAACATCAGGCTTCGTGCAAAAATGGGGGTTTGGATGACCGCAAGGGTGAACCGCCAGATCCTGCTGAAGGCTCGGCCCGAAGGCGCGCCCAGCCCGGATCATTTCGAGCTGACGCAGACGCCGGTGCCGGAGCCGGGCGAGGGCGAGGTGCTCATGCGAACCCTCTACCTCTCGCTTGACCCCTACATGCGCGGCCGCATGAGCGCGGCAAAATCATATGCCAGGCCGGCCGATCTCGGACAGCCCATGGTGGGCGGCACGGTCGGCGAGATCGTCAAGTCGCGCCGTCCGGACTTCTCGGTTGGCGACGTCGTTCTCGGCTACGGCGGCTGGCAGGAATTCGCGGTGTCGAACGGCAAAGGGCTGCGCAAGCTCGATCCTGCGCTCGCGCCGGTGTCAACGGCGCTCGGCGTGCTCGGCATGCCGGGGATGACCGCCTATGTCGGTCTTCTCGAAGTCGGCCGGCCGCAGCCCGGAGAGACCGTCGCCGTCGCGGCCGCCTCCGGCGCGGTGGGGTCCGTCGTCGGGCAGATCGCGAAGATCAAAGGGTGCCGTGCGGTCGGGATCGCCGGCGGGGCGCAGAAGTGCCGTTTCGTCACCGCCGAGCTCGGTTTCGATGCGTGCGTCGACCATCGCTCGCCCGATTTCGCCAACGAGCTGCAGGCTGCCTGCCCGAAAGGCATTGACGTCTATTTCGAGAACGTGGGCGGCGCCGTGCAGCAGACAGTGTGGCCGCTGCTCAACGATTTTGCGCGCATTCCCGTCTGCGGCCTGATCGCGCAATACAACGCCGCGGGTCCGATGCCCGGTCCCGACATGTTTTCCGTGCTGCGCAAGCGCCTCCTCCTGCGCGGGTTCATTGTCTCGGATTTTGCCTCGAAACAGGCGGATTTCCTGCGCGATGCAAGTGAGTGGATCAGGACCGGCCGCCTCAAATATCGCGAGGACATTGTCGAGGGGCTGGAAAAAGCACCCGCTTCTTTTATTGGCATGCTGCAGGGCAAGAACTTCGGCAAGACGCTGGTGAAGATCGCCGAGTGATCCAGTCAGCTGCAAAAGACAGTCATCTGCGAACACCATGTGTAATCTGGAGGCCTGCCGGGCGGCTGCGTCCGTCTGGGATATACTCGCGTCGCGCCCACAACCGGAAAGGCCGCCCATGCCGCAGCTGAGCAATCTTGCCGTTCGCGACATCGAGACCCTGGTTCACCCGTACACCCAGCTCGCCGCCTTGCGCGAAAGCGGCCCGTTGATCCTGGAGCGGGGAAAGGGGGTCTTTGTCTATGATACCGAAGGCCGCGGCTACATCGAGGGCATGGCCGGGCTGTGGTGCACTGCGCTTGGCTACGGCAACGAGGAGCTGGTCGAGGCGGCGGCCGCGCAGATGCGCAAGCTGCCGTTCGCGCACCTCTTCACCGGCAAGAGCCATGACCCGGCCATCGAGCTCGCCGAACGGCTCAAGGAGCTCTTCCCGATCCCGGCGTCCAAGGTGTTCTTCTGCTCATCGGGCTCGGAAGCGAACGACACCCAGATCAAGCTTGCCTGGTACATGAACAATGCGCTCGGGCGGCCGCGCAAGAAAAAGATCATCAGCCGGCTCAAGGCGTATCACGGGGTGACCGTCGCCGCCGCCTCGCTCACGGGGCTTGCCGCCAACCATCGCGACTTTGATCTGCCGATTGCAGGCATTCTGCATGCGTCCTGTCCGCACCATTATCGCTTCGCGCAGGAGGGAGAGAGCGAAGACGATTTCGCCCGCCGGCTTGCCGGCGAGCTCGATGCGCTGATCCTGCGCGAGGACCCGCAGACCGTCGCAGCCTTCATAGCCGAGCCGGTCATGGGCGCGGGCGGCGTCATCGTTCCGCCGAAGATCTATTTCCGCGAGATCTCGAAGGTCTGCCGGAAATACGACGTCTACATGATTTCGGACGAAGTGATCTGCGGTTTCGGCAGGCTCGGAACAATGTTCGGCTGCAGCGCGCTGGGCTTTGATCCGGACTCGATCACGGTGGCAAAGGCGCTCACCTCCGCCTATGTCCCGCTCGCCGCGGTCAGCGTCCCGCAGGCCATGTACGAGGCGATGCTGGATGAAAGCCGCAAGATCGGAGTCTTCGGTCACGGTTTCACCTATTCGGGGCATCCGGTGGCGGCCGCGGTCGCGCTCAAGGCGCTCGACATCTATGCGCGCGAGCGCATCGCTGATGCGGTCGCGCGCAAGGCGCCGCGGTTCCAGGCGCGGCTGGCCGCGCTTGGCGAGCATCCGCTCGTCGGCGAGGCGCGCGGCCTCGGGCTCGTGGGCGGGATTGAGCTTGTCGCCGACAAGCGCAGCAAGCGCTCATTCGACCCGAAGGCCGCCGTCGCTCCCGCGGTCGTGGGTTTCGCGCAGGAGGAAGGGCTGATCGTGCGCTTCCTCGCCGGCGATATTGTATCGATCTGTCCGCCGCTGATCATCACGCCGCAGGAGATCGACGAGCTGTTTGATCGTCTCGGGCGCGCGCTCGATCGCGCCGCGCAATGGGTGCGGGCGCAGCAACTCGCCTGAAGCGCATGCCTGCAAAAGCGAACGGCGCCGGACCCCCACCCGGCGCCGTCCCGGCCCCCTCGAACCTGGTCAGTAAGCCTGACCGTATGTCGTTGCAACCCGCGGATTGTACGGCGAGTCGCCCTGCGACGGCGCGAGAACCACCACGATCGCGCCCATCTTCACGCGGCCGTAGAGATCGATCACGTCCTCGTTGGTCATCCGGATGCAGCCCGACGAGACGGCCTGGCCGATATGCTCCGGCTGGTTGGTGCCGTGAATGCGGAAGAGGGTATCCTTGCCCCCGGCATACAGATAGAGGCCGCGCGCTCCCATCGGGTTGTGCGCTCCGCCTTCGACGAAATCAGGAATGTTGCCGAGGCGCCGCTTGATGTCCGCCGTCGGCGTCCAGGTTGGCCACTCTTCCTTGCGACCCACTTTCGCGATGCCGTACCAGGACAGCGCCTCTTCGCCGACCGCGACGCCGTAGCGAATGGCCTTGTTGTCCGCGAGCACATAATAGAGATAGCGCGCATCGGTATCGATCACGATCGAGCCCGGCGCCTCCTTGCGGTGATAGTCCACAATGCTCCGTTGATAGGCGAGCGGAGGCAGCACCCGCACGTAAGGCGCATTGGCCAACATCCTGCGATCGCGCGGCGAGAGATTGGCGTCGCTCGCGGGATCAACGGTCGCTTGCATGCATCCGCCGAGCAAAAGCCCGCCTAAGATGAATGCGATTCCCCTTCTCGCCATGACTACCCCTTTTTTCATAGCTTTCTGGCGCGTCCCGAGTCCCGCTTCTGACCCGTGACGAGGTTCCAATTACCTAAAAGAACACGGTTGTTCTAGGGCGAGGCGCACGCCAAAACGATTGTCTGTCCAACCTGTTGCCGGAAAGCCGCAGTTTAGCCCGCCGCCGTGCGAAAGCAGGCAGATCGAGGCAAATTATGCGGACGTCAGCATTAACGGCGCCTTAAACTCCCCGGCGTCTGATCGATGCGCTGGAACCCAAATGTCACGATAGGAGACGATTTATTGCGTATTTCGGCCGCAGTCGGCAGCCATCCCGAGCGCTGCCAGTATCACCCCCACAGCCGCTCAAAGGCTTGAAAAGTTCCATGGAGTCAAAATGACCAAGAAGCCTACCGGGTCCTCCAATCAAAACGCCCGGCGTTCCGACGTAAACCTCGACAGTCGTTATGGCGCGATTGGAATATCCGCCGTGGCTGCCGCCTTGCAGTTCAAGTGCGACGCCAAGAACCCCGCCTACGCTCCGGCCGATTCCCAACCAGATGATGAGCAGCCGTCCGGCTTTGCGGCCTGAGAGACGCTTGCGCGTGCTGACCCCGCGGCGGCCAGCAGCCGCATCTCCTGAAAGTCACTGAGGGTCGCGTCCGGCGCCATACGCTGGCCATCGCACTGGCCGGTACCTCTCACGCGTTCGCTTTCGCTCCCTCACCGGCGCGGTCCACAGGGAGAGAGGTCAATCCGCGAACTCGCAGCTGGCGTCACCTCTCCCCGGCGGGGAGAGGTGAAGAGCGGCTGTGTCAGCCTTGTCGTATAATGCTCTGAGTCTTTCGATGCGCCAGCCGCGGGCGCCACCTCTCCTATCGGCCAGAGGCCGGGCAAGGGGCCGTCCAATATGATGGCCCCGCGCCCTCGCAAAGAAAGCGCGGCGAAACGCGTGTCAATCCTCACGCAAGATGAGTATAAGGCCGCAACGGGGCTCGCGCATCGGCGCGCCTGATCGGCATTCCATGGCGCCGGTTCGCATGCCGGACGATCGACCGGGAGGGGTCATGCTGTGGGTTCATGTTCCGCGTGGCACGTCGCTCGATCGTGTTCCGGTCGCTTCGAACGAGGACGTTCCGGAGAGCTCGGTGTGGTTCGATCTGGTCAATCCGAATCTCCAGGAGGACAAGATCGTCGAGCGCAAGGTCGGCATCGCGGTTCCCACCCGCGAGGAGATGCAGGAGATCGAGGTCACCAGCCGGCTCTACGTCGAGAACGGCGCGCGCTACATGACCGCGACCTTGATGTGCCAGTCCGATAGCGATGCGCCGAAGACGACTGCGGTGACCTTCATCCTGTCCGGCCACCGGCTGATCACCGTGCGCTATGATGAGCCGCGTCCCTTCATGATCGTCGGCAACAAGCTGGCGCGGACCTGCTCGCCGGCGGTGACCGGCGAATCGGTGCTCATGGATCTGCTGGATGCCGTCATTGACCGCACCGCCGACATTCTGGAGCGGGTGGGCGCCGAGGTCGATCAGGTGTCGCACGAGATATTCGAGCCGGAGGATGCTCGCGCGGACCGCACCCGCAGCTACAACCAGATCCTGCGCGTGATCGGGCGCAAAGGCGATCTCGCCTCCAAGGTGCGCGAGAGCCTGGTGTCGCTCGGCCGCCTGCTGCTCTATCTCGCCAACGAAGCCGACAGCATGCGCTGGGCAAAGGAGTCGCGGGCGCAGTTGCGCGGGATGCAGCGTGACGTGCATTCGCTCTCGGACCACGCGGCGTATCTCTCCAACAAGATTCAGTTTCTGCTCGATGCAATGCTCGGTGTCGTCACCATCGAGCAGAACAACATCATCAAGATCTTCTCGGTGGCCGCCGTGGCGCTGATGCCGCCGACCCTGATCGCGTCCATCTACGGCATGAATTTCAAGCACATGCCGGAGCTCGACTGGTATCTTGGCTATCCGGTTGCCATTGTGCTGATGGTGCTGGCGGCGGCGCTGCCTTACTTCGTCTTCAAATGGAAGAAGTGGCTGTAAGGCGGATGTCAGATGTCAGCGGTAGGGCGGATTACGCTTCCGCTAATCCGCCCTACAAGCCTGTCCTCTGACATCTGTCAAACGTGCTGCCCGCCGTTGATATGAATCTCGGCGCCGTTGACGTAGGACGACGTGTCGGAGCACAGGACATAGATGATCTTGGCGACTTCGTCCGGGGTGCCGAGGCGATGCATCGGAATCTGATGCGCGACGATCTCCTCGGTGCCGGGCGACAGGATGGCGGTATCGATCTCGCCTGGAGCGATGGCATTGACCCGGACGCCGAGGGGCCCGAAATCGGCCGCCATCTCGCGGGTGAGCGCCGCCAGCGCGGCCTTCGAGGTTGCGTAGGCCGCTCCGGCAAACGGGTGCACACGCGAGCCCGCAATCGATGTCACGTTGACGACCGAGCCTTTCGCGGCCCGCAGCTGGTCGAGCAGCCCGCGCGCAAGCATGATCGGCGCGAAGAAATTCACGCGAAATACATGGTCCCAGACGTCGATGGTGGTGCCGATCGACGAGAGGCGCTTGCCGCCATCCGCCTTGGGAGAAATCGCGGCATTGTTGACGAGCGCGTTGAGCTCGCCCGAATCCAGCCGTTGCCTGATCTCCACAATGGCGTGCTGCGTTCCCTCGGAGTCGGCGAGATCAACTTGGATGTGGTCCTCCGGTCCCATCTCCCACGGGCAATTCTCGGGAAACGCGTGTCGCGAGCAGGTGATGACGCGCCAGCCGGCAGCGGAGAAACGCTTGACCGTTGCGTGCCCGATGCCGCGGCTTGCTCCGGTGAGCAGGAGGGTGCGGCGCGGCTGGTTGGAATGCGATGTCGGCATGCGTGCGGCTCCCAACGGGTTCAACGCCGGCTCACGGGTAGAGGCGTGTCTTGCGCCAAGCCACGCCGATCGCGTCGCGGCGGAATTCGATCCGATCATGCAGGCGAAACGGCCGGTCCTGCCAGAACTCCATGATCAGCGGCAGCAGGCGATAACCAGTCCAGTTCGGCGGCCGCGGGATCGCGCCCACCAGGAATTTCGCGCCGTGCAGCGCAATGGCCTGCTCGAAGGCGCGCCGGCTCTCGAGCGCAGCCGATTGTTTGCTCGCCCATGCGCCGATCTGGGCAAGCCGCGGCCGGGTGGCGAAATAGGCATCTGCCTCTTCGTCGCTGACCCTTGCGGTCGGTCCGCGCAGCCGGACCTGCCGGTTCGAGGATTTCCAGTGGAACAGCAGGGCGCCTTGATGGGTAGCGTCCAACTCCCGCCCTTTTTGGCTCTCGACATTGGTGTAGAACACGAATCCCCGCTCATCGAATCCCTTCATCAGCACCATGCGAACATTGGGCAGGCCCTCGGCGTCGACGGTGGCGAGCGACATCGCGGTCGGATCACGCGGCTCGTTGCGGGCAGCCTCCTCGAACCAGGCGGCAAACAGGCGCAGCGGCTCGTCGGCCTCGGTGAAATCACCGGTCGTTAACCAGCTGGGGGGTTCTATGGAGGTCGATTCTGACATCGCGCGGAGCGTCCAGGTGGTCACGTTGGCGCCGAGCCGATCCCGACGGGCCGGTTATAGAGGAATGTTGTCGCGATGGCATCCGGCGTTGCGCGCTCTGCGGACCGCATCCTGCCCGCTCACGCTCGCCTTCGCGTTGGCGGGCTGCAGCTTCTCTTGATCGGCCGGGCGCGCCTTCACCGCGGTCGCAAATACCTTCGGGCAAATGCCTGCCCCCATTCCGGGCTGCGCGCGCCGTAGCGCGCAATCTGATGGAGGCCCGGCCGCGCGTCGTTGCGCACGGTGCCCGCCCTCCCCACATGAATCGCGAAAGGGTGGGGCGTAATGGCCCAAATCGAGGTGCGCAGGCCGGCTTGGAGGACTTGAAGATGCGCGACCCCTATGACGTTCTCGGGGTGTCCAAAAGCGCGAGCGCCGCCGAGATCAAGGGTGCGTTCCGCAAGCTTGCAAAGAAGCTGCACCCTGACGCCAACAAGCATGATCAGCGGGCGGCATCGCGCTTTGCGGAATTGAACGCGGCCTACGAGATTCTCGGTGAGGAGAAGAAGCGCAAGGCGTTTGACCGAGGCGAGATCGACGCCGAGGGCAAGCCGCGGTTTCAGGGGTTTGAGGGGTTCGGATCGCGCGGGCGGGGCGGCGGTTTTGGTCGCGACGGCAATTTCGAGACCTTCAGCTTTGGGGGCGGCTTCCAGCGCGGGAGCGGTCCCGGCTTCGGCGGCTTCGCCGGTTTTGAGGATATCCTCAAGGAGGCGTTTGGCGGCGGGATGGGAAATGCACGCCCGCGCTCCGGCGGCGGTTTCGGCTTTGCGCAGGAGGATCTCGCGGGGGGCGTGCAAAGCGGAGACATCGCCGCAGCGCTGACCATATCGCTGCCGGAGGCAGCGCAAGGAGTGAAGAAGCGGGTGCAGCTTCCGACCGGAAGGGAAGTCGAGGTCAAAATCCCGCCCGGGCTTGCCGACGGGCAGCAGATCAGGCTCAAGGGACAGGGCGCCGCCGGCGTCGGCGGTCGCACCGGCGATCTCCTGATCAGCGTAGCGGTCGCGCCGCACCCGTTGTTTGTCCGCGATGGCGCCGACCTGCGCCTCGATCTTCCGGTCGCGCTCTACGAGGCCGTGCTGGGGGGCAAAGTGCGCGTCCCCACCCTTGACGGAACGGTCGAGCTTGCGATCCCCGCGGGCACCAATTCCGGGCGCACCTTCCGCCTCAAGGGCAGAGGCTTCCCCGGCCGCGACGGCAAGGGTGACCTTTTAGCCACCGTACGCATTGTGCTGCCTGAGCACGGCGATGGCGAGCTCGACGAGCTGATGCGCAAATGGCGGGAGCGCCGGCCGTACCATCCCAGGAAGGGAATGGAGTGAAAACGACAAAAGGGCGGAAGCCTCCGGCCTGATGCGCGGCAAGCGCGGTCTGCTTCGCACAACGCTCCTTTGGAGGCTTCGCCTTGCTCATTGAACACGCTGCGGAGCCTGAGCTAGAGCATGTCCCGCAAAAGTGGGAACCGGTTTTGCGAAAAAGGACATGCTCAAACAAAGAGCTAGAGCAGGATGGCGATTCGAAGGCAAAGTCATCCTGCTCTAGGTCAGCTTCAGCCCTTTGACCCCTCTGTTGTTTGCCCCTTGATGGGTCAAGGGTTAGGCGCGGCTTCTCCTGCACGATTTTCCGCTGCGCTTTGCCGAGCAAATTGATCTTTGTAGAACTCAAGAATAAATAGGCGGATAGCTGATGACAGATTAGCAAATTGCCGACTTCGGTCGATCGTAGCTACGAGGTGGGACAAGGTCTCACCACGCTTTTCAGCGACTTCTCGCAAGCTCTTCCAAAACTCATCTTCGAGGCTGACACTGGTCTTCAGACGGCCAACGGCAACTGTACGCCTTTTGATCAAAGACTTCATGAACCGCCTCCCGCACGAAGCGAATTTCGACCGTGCTGCTGCCTCAGCTCTATGGCGTCTCCCGGTCAACGCCACGCGCACAGGCCAAGAAGCTGTTAAATTCCAGGGTTCCGGTCAATTCGGTAAAGTGTCCGAAATGGACAATTCCTTGGTCGGGGATGCGATTTGCGGCATCGAGGTCACGCTTGAACCAAATAGGCTAAGCACGACACTGTTTGTTTGATGTTTGTTAGTTCGCTAGCGCGCCGCAAGACTTCCCCGGTCGCGGCTTGGCCGGGGTGGCGATCGAAATTAGCTGAGGAGGAAGTTGCGCAGCAAACGTCAGATAAAAAAGCGCTGGGGAATTGACCAAATGGGAGCTTGCATGACCGGGTGAGCGATAGCTCAAAAGCCGGAGGCGACTGGTGCACTTAGTCCACGAAAAGCCCTGCCGCCGAGGCCTTCCGCCCGGCTGACGTCAACTTTGCGAAGATCACAGGTATTCTGAACCCTCTCTAACCTTGCCGCCGAGCGCACTTCACTCTCTTTCGTCCCGATCGTGATCGTACCACCCGTAATGGTTTCCCGGATACATGTATCCCTGTAGCTCAACACAATGGTCTGATCAGCACTGAGGTGAATGACCTGTCCAGCATGGGCATAGACCATCAATTCCACTCGTTGCGAAGGACTGGTCAGCCCTTCAATCAGGGCGACAGCGTCCCCGGCAAAAGCCGGGAGGACCGCGAGAGCGCCAGCAAAAAGCGTTGCAAACCCGGTCTGGCCAATCGTTCTGACTGGAAAGCGAGATAACGCACTGGAAGTCGCCATGGCAGACCCCCTGTTGGCTTGAGGATTTTCGTCGCTGCCCTTGCGGTGGCACACTCCGCTTTAGTAGACCGGCTCTATCTCTTTGCCCGGGAGATATGCCGCAGGCTGGACCTGAATGACGCGATAAGTCGGTGCTACGGCCTTGGACTGACCGAAACCGGCGGTCGTTTCGACGACCCCAGTAATTGTCCAGAAGCCGACGGCCAAGCCCAACATGGCAGCGGCAATCGCAAAACTGATGTGCTTGCGCATAGCAGCCTCCTGCTGCCCCCCTTGTCACGCTTGGAGGCTAAATCGGCTTGCTGCCAATAGCTGTGATGGCCGTCACTTTTTTGCGTTTTCTGTCATTGTCCTTATTGAGGGTGCGAGGCCGTACTCAATGCGTAGCCCGAACCTTCATGCAACCTGTAAGCAATTGAGATAGCTAGAGAATTTGGGATTATGCCTGTCCTCTACTATGTTCGGCACGGTCTCACCGACTGGAACGTCGAGCAGCGCCTGCAGGGCCGTCGCGACATCCCGCTCAACAAGCATGGCCGCAGCCAGGCGATGCGGTGCGGGGAGATCCTGCGCGACCTGTTTGCCCGCCACAGCCGTGCGCCGGCAGACTTCAGTTATGTATCAAGCCCGCTCATTCGGGCACGCGCGACCATGGAGCTGATGCGCTCGGCGCTCGGCCTGCATCCTGCACGCTATGATGTCGATGCGCGACTGGCCGAGCTGTCGTTCGGCGAGTGGGAAGGGCTCACCTACGCTGAGATACTGGCGCAGGACGGGCATCTGATTGCCAAGCGCGAATCCGACAAATGGGGCTTCGTGCCGCCGGCCGGCGAGAGCTATGCGCAGCTCATGCGGCGCATCAGCGAATGGTACGCCACGGTGCAAGCCGATACCGTGGTCAGCGCCCACGGGGGCACCGCCCGCGCTCTCATCGCGTATTTCGCGATCGTGCCGCCGCAGGACGCCCCGCATTATTCCATCGACCAGGGCGTGGTCTACGTCTTTGCCGATGATCGCATAGCGCGATACACATAGCAGACGCACCGCACCTGCGGTGCGATGCTCCTCGGCATGAGGAAGAGAATGTAGAACCGCAAGCATGTCGTTCAATACGTTCGGCCACCTTTTCCGCGTCACGACGTTCGGCGAAAGCCACGGTCCTGCGATCGGCTGTGTGGTCGACGGCTGCCCGCCAGGCATTGCGTTGACCGAGACCGACATCCAGCCGTACCTCGACAAGCGCCGGCCGGGGCAATCGCGTTTCACCAGCCAGCGGCGCGAGCCTGATGAGGTGAAGATCCTTTCCGGCGTGCTCATGGATGAGACGAGCGGCACGCAGCTGACGACCGGAACGCCGATTGCGCTGGTGATCGATAATGTCGATCAACGCTCCAGGGACTATTCCGATATCAAGGAAAAATATCGTCCCGGCCACGCCGATTACACGTACGACGCCAAATATGGAATTCGCGATTACCGCGGCGGCGGCCGCCAGTCCGCGCGTGAGACGGCGATGCGGGTCGCCGCCGGCGCGATCGCACGCAAGATCGTGCCGGGAATGACGGTGCGTGCCGCGCTCGTCCAGATGGGAGAGCACAGGGTCGACCGCGCGCGCTGGAGCTGGGACGAGGTCGAGCGCAATCCATTCTTCTGCCCTGATGCCGCGCAGGCCCGGCTGCTCGAGGGCTATCTCGACGGCATCCGCAAGCGGGGCTCCTCGGTGGGAGCGGTCATTGAAGTGGTGGCGGACGGGGTTCCGGCCGGGCTCGGTGCGCCGATCTACGGCAAGCTCGACGGCGATCTCGCGGCGGCGCTGATGGGCATCAACGCCGTCAAGGGCGTCGAGATCGGCGCGGGCTTTGCGGCGGCTGCGCTTAGCGGCGAGGACAATGCCGACGAAATGCGCATCGGCAATGACGGCAGGCCGAGGTTCCTCTCGAACAATGCCGGCGGCATTCTTGGCGGAATATCCACGGGGCAGCCGATCGTGTGCCGTTTCGCGGTCAAGCCGACTTCTTCGATTCTCACGCCCCGGCGCACCGTCGACCGCTACGGAGCCGAGACCGAGATCGTGACCAAGGGGCGCCACGATCCCTGCGTGGGAATTCGGGCGGTGCCGATCGGCGAGGCGATGGTGGCATGCGTGCTTGCCGATCACTACCTGCGTCATCGGGGCCAGGTCGGGGCGCCGGTCGAATGGCCGATAGCACGCCGGCCGTCTCAGCAGGGCAGCGGGACATGACGCTGTTGTGTTTTATCACATCATTTCCCCTCACCCCACCCTCTCCCCGCAAGTGCGGGGAAAGGGAGTGCACGATCCGTGTCGGTCGCGCGATAGGATGCTCGCACGGTGTTTCACTCCCTCTCCCCGTTCCTTCAACGGGGAGAGGGTGGGGTGAGGGGCTCGCTCATCTAGCTCGGGCTAGTTGGCTGCGGAGACAAAGATAAGTGTCTGACAATCATCAGCGCGTCGACGCCGTGATTGCGGCCTTTGCCGCCGGCGAGATCGTCGTCGTCACCGATGACGACGACCGCGAGAACGAAGGCGATCTGTTCGTCGCAGCCTCCCTTTGCACGCCGGAAAAAATGGCGTTCATCATCCGCAATACTTCGGGCATTGTATGCGCACCGCTTTCTGCCGAGCAGGCGAGACGCCTGCACCTCGACCCGATGGTCGCGGCCAATGATGCGCCGCTGGGTACCGCCTTCACCGTGTCAGTCGATTGCCGCCACGGGCTGACAACGGGAATCTCGGCGGAGGAGCGCACCAATACCGTGCGCGCGCTCGCCAACGGCAACAGCGGCGCCGCCGATTTCGTGCGTCCGGGACACGTGTTCCCGCTCGTCGGCAAGGACGGCGGCGTGCTGATGCGCTCCGGCCATACCGAGGCCTGCATTGACCTGTGCAGGCTTGCGGGGCTGGCGCCGATCGGCGTGCTCGCCGAGCTGATGAACGACGACGGCACCGTCATGCGCGGCCCGGCCGTGACCGCCTTTGCCGAGCGCCACAAGCTCAAGCAGATTTCCATCGCCGATCTGATCGCCTATCGCCAGGTGCGCGACAAGCTGGTCAAGCGCATCGGCGAATTCCCGGTCAGGAGCACGATCGGCACCCTGCAGGGTTATGCCTTCGTGACGCCGTTCGATGCCATCCAGCACATGGCGTTTGTCCATGGCCGCATCGGCGACGGCAAGAACATGCTGGCGCGGCTGCATCGCGCCGACGTCATCCGGGACGTGTTCGGCGGAGCGCATCCGATCCATGCGGCATTGCAGCGCTTCAAGCAGGAAGGCCGCGGCGTCATCGTGTTCCTGCGCGACGGCGCCGCCGGCGTTCCGACCCACGCCATTCCGCAGCCGGGCTCGACCGGATCCGAGGTCGCCCGCTCGCGGCAATGGCGCGCGGTCGGGCTCGGTGCCCAGATCCTCAAGGACCTCGGCATCACCTCCATCCGGTTGCTGACCTCGACCAAGATGACCTACGTAGGACTTGCCGGCTTCGGCATCGAGATCGCGTCGACCGAGCTGATGGAGGATCGCGCGAGCCGCGATTGATCGCGCCGGGAAGCGATGACGGCAATTCGAAATTCCGGCTGAGGGCAGGCATGACGCGTATCCGTGCAGCGCTGCTCTATTCCTTCGCGGTCGCGGTCGCCGCTGCCGCGGCGGTGAGCGGATTGCCCGGCGGCCTTGCGGCACCAAGCCCGGCGCTGCGCTTTGCCGACAGCAATCCGAACGCTCTCGCGGTCGATGTCGAGCTCATAATCGCGGTCGATGTGTCCTATTCGATGGACCCGGACGAGCAGGCGCTTCAGCGCGAGGGCTATATCACGGGCATCACCTCGCGCGAGTTCATGCAGGCGTTGTGCAGCGGCATCCAGGGGAGGATTGCCGTGACCTATTTCGAATGGGCCGGTCCGTTCGATCAGAAGATCATCGTGGCCTGGCGGTTGATCGACGGGCCGGAAGCCGCCGACGCGCTGGCCGAGGAGATCGCGCGGGCGCCCTACCGGCGCGCCTCGCGCACGTCGATCTCGGGCGCACTGCAGTTCGCCTTGCCGCTGTTTGACGGCAGCGGCTTTCGCGGCGCGCGCCGCGTCATCGACGTGTCCGGCGATGGTGCCAACAACAGCGGGCCTCTCGTCACCCTTGTCCGCGATGAGACGCTTGCCGCAGGCGTCACCATCAATGGCCTTCCGATCATGCTGAAGCGGCCGAGCTCCTTCACCATGGATATCGAAAATCTCGACATTTATTACGAAGACTGCGTCATCGGCGGTCCGGGCTCGTTCGTCGTCCCGATCCGCGAGCGCGACCAGTTCAAGGAAGCGACCCGCACCAAGCTGGTGCTGGAGGTTGCCGGCCGCGCGCCCCACCGGCTGGTGCTGCCGGCGCAGGCGCGCACGCCGCGCATCTCCTGCACCATCGGCGAGCAGCTGTGGAGGGAGCGCTGGGGAAATTAGATGTCAGATGTCAGAATCTGTCATCTATCATGTGACATTCAGGCGTAGGTTGGGTCGAGCGCTTGCGAGACCCAACATCAGGTATGTTGGGTCTCGTGAAGAACTCGACCCAACCTACGCCATTGATCTCTGAAACAGCGCCACCACCTCGACATGGATGGAATAGCGGAACTGATCGATCGGCGTGACCCGCGCGAGCCGGTAGCCGCCGTCGACCAGGATGCGCGCGTCGCGCGCGAGCGTTGCCGGATTGCAGGAGACCGCGACGATCGTGGGCACGGCCGAGCCTGCAAGAGCGCGCGCCTGCGCCTCGGCGCCCTGGCGCGGCGGGTCGAAGACCACGGCATCGAACCGCTTGAGCTCATCCGCGCCTAGGGGGCGGCGAAAAAGATCGCGCACCTCGGTCTCCAGCGGCTTGAGGCCCGGCGTTCTCTCGGCCGCGCGCGCGAGCGCGGCAACGGCAGGTGCCTCGCTGTCGGCGGCACGCACGCACGCGCGTTCGGCAAGACGAAGCGCAAACGGACCAACGCCGCAGAACAGGTCGGCCAAGCGCCCGGTGCGCGCGCAATGCGTCTCCACCAATCTTGCCAGCTCCGTCTCGCCGGCAGCGGTGGCCTGGAGGAACGCGCCCGGCGGCAGAACGACTTGCGCCCGGCCGATGGTCAACGCCGGCGGTATCAGCTGTGCCACGATCTCGCCGTGACGCGTGAGCCGCGCCAGACGATGGCGGCGCGCCACCTCGCCAAGGCCTGCGACATCGGCCGCCGCCAGCGGACCCGAGCCGCGCAGGTCCACATCGAGGCCGGCTGCGGTCGCGGTCACCGCGATGTCGAGCGGCTTGCGCATGTGCGAAATCTGCTCGGCAATGGCCCAGGCCGCCGCGATTGCGCCTTCGAGGCTCGGCGCGAGGATGGGACAATGATCAATGGCGGTGACGCGATGGGATTTGCGCGCGGCAAATCCGACTTCGAGCACGTCGCGCGGTCCGCGGCGCGCATGGAAGACCGCGCGCCGGCGCCCTTCGCCGTGGGCATCGATGAGCTCGTCGACCGGCGCATCGAGCCCGACCTGCGCCAGCGCATCCACGACCAGCGAACGCTTCCATTGCCGGTAGCGCGCGCCCGTCCAGTGCTGGAGCGCGCAGCCCCCGCAAATCCCGAAATGCGGGCAGACTGGTGCGATGCGCTCAGGGCTCGCGGTCTCGACCTTTATCAATTGACGGCGATCGCCGTGTCCCGGCCATTGCTCGACCTCAACGGTCTCGCCGGGCAATGCATAAGGCACGTAGAGCGGTCCCTCCGGCAGGTCGCTGATGCCGTCGCCCAGCCGGCCGATTCTGGTGATGGCGAGGTGCTCAGTCACGCGCGGCGCCGATGAGAAACTCGCGGTTTCCGTCCCGGCCGGATATGGGGGAGGGGATTACGCCGCCCACGCGCCAGCCCAGCGACTGCACCAGCGCGGAGAGCTTTTCGCAGACCGCGGCATGCACGGCGCCATCGCGCACCACACCTTTCTTCGCCGCGCGGGGTCCGGCTTCGAATTGCGGCTTGATCAGCCCGACAAGATGCGCGCCCGGGCGCGCAAGGGCGAGTGCCGCCGGAAGGACCTGCGCCAGCGAGATGAAGCTCACGTCGATTGCGATGAAATCGACCGTTGTCTGCAGGCGGGCCGCGGTGAGCTCACGAATATCGGCGCCTTCCAGCGATACGACGCTCGTCTGTGCGCGCAGCGAAGGGTGAAGCTGGCCGCGCCCGACATCGACTGCATAAATGTGCCGGGCTCCGCGCGCCAGCAGGACCTGCGTGAACCCGCCGGCCGACGCGCCCACGTCGAGGCATATCCGGCCCTTGGGATCGAAGCGGAAATGATCGAGCGCCGCGGCGAGCTTGACGCCGCCGCGGGACACGAAGGGATGCGCCGGCTCGGCGCGCAGCTGCGCGTCGGGCGCGATCTCGGCCGAGGGCTTTGAGATGACAATACCGCCCGCCGTCACCCGCCCGGCGGCAATTGCCGCCTGCGCCTTGGCGCGGCTTTCGAACAGGCCGCGCTCGACCAGGAGGCGGTCGATGCGCATGTTCCCCTCCCGCCCCCGGTCTCGCTGTCTTGCGACGACGCGGCCCCCGATCAGATTCCGGGGACATGTATCATGCGCGGCCGAGCTTGAGCGCCTCGCCGCGCAGGTTGTCGCCCAGTGCCTCGAACACCTTGGCGACAATTCCTTTGGCATCGAGCCGAGCCCTGGCATACATGACGGCGGGCGAATCCTGGTCGATGAACAGGTCGGGCAACACCATGCTGCGCACCTTGAGCGCCCGCTCGAGCACGCCGTGCTCGGAGAGCGTATGCAGCACGTGGGCGCCGAAGCCCCCGATGGCGCCCTCCTCGATGGTGACAAGCACCTCGTGCTCGCGCGCGAGCCGCAGCAGCAGCTCGGTATCGAGGGGCTTGGCGAAGCGGGCATCCGCCACCGTGGCGGAGAGGCCGAGCGCGGCAAGCTCGTCAGCCGCCTTGAGGCACTCGGCAAGCCGCGCGCCAAAGGAGAACAGCGCAACGCGGGTGCCTTCCCGCAGGATGCGGCCCTTGCCGATTGCGAGCGGCTTTCCCTCAAGGGGCATCGGCACCCCGATCCCTTCCCCGCGCGGATAGCGCACGGCGGACGGCCCGTCGTCGATGGCGGCCGCCGTTGCGACCATGTGCACGAGCTCGGCCTCATCCGCCGCCGCCATGATGACGAAGCCGGGCAGGCAGCCGAGATACGCAATATCGAACGAGCCGGCGTGGGTCGGCCCGTCGGCACCCACCAGCCCGGCGCGGTCCATGGCAAACCGCACCGGCAGCCGCTGGATGGCGACGTCATGCACCACCTGGTCGTAGGCCCGCTGCAGGAACGTCGAGTAGATGACGGCGAAGGGTTTGAGTCCCTCGGTCGCAAGCCCCGCGGCGAACGTCACGCCGTGCTGCTCGGCAATGCCGACGTCGAAGCAGCGGTTGGGAAACTCCTTGGCGAACAGGTCGAGCCCGGTCCCTGCCGGCATCGCCGCGGTGATGGCGACGATCTTGTCATCCTTCCTCGCCTGCTCGATGAGCGCCTGCGCGAAGACCTTGGTATAGGCGGGCGCGGCCGCCTTCGACTTCGCCTGGGCACCGGTCGCCACGTCGAACTTGACCACGCCGTGATACTTGTCGGCGGATTTCTCCGCAGGCGCATAACCCTTGCCCTTCTGCGTGACCACGTGGACGAGAAACGGGCCGTTCCTGGCATCGCGCACGTTCTCGAGCACCGGCAGCAGGTGGTCGATATTGTGCCCGTCAATGGGACCCACATAGAAGAAGCCCAGCTGATCGAACAGGGTGCCGCCGGTGACCAGCCCGCGCGCGTATTCCTCGAGCGCCAGCGCACGCTGCTCGAGGAAGCGCGGCAACAGTTTCGCCAGCTTTTTCACGATATGGCGCAGCGAGCGGTAGGTGCGCCCGGAAACGAGGCGGGCAAGGTAGCCCGAGAGCGCGCCGACCGGGGGCGCAATCGACATGTCGTTGTCGTTGAGGATGACGATCAGGCGCGAATTCATTGCGCCGGCATTGTTCATCGCCTCGTATGCCATGCCCGCCGACATGGCGCCGTCGCCGATCACCGCAATGACGTTGTTGGAGCGCCCGGCAAGATCGCGCGCCACCGCCATGCCGAGCGCAGACGAGATGGAGGTTGAGGAATGCGCGGCGCCGAACGGGTCATAATCGCTTTCGCTGCGCTTGGTGAAGCCGGAAAGCCCGCCGCCCTGGCGCAGCGTGCGGATGCGCGCGCGCCGGCCGGTGAGGATCTTGTGCGGGTAGGCCTGGTGGCCGACATCCCAGACCAGGCGGTCGGTCGGGGTGTCGAACACGTAGTGCAGCGCCACGGTGAGCTCGACGACACCGAGGCCGGCACCGAGATGTCCGCCGGTGGAGGCGACCGCGTCGATGGTCTCGGTGCGCAGCTCGTCGGCGAGCTGGCGCAGTTGCGTGCGCTCGAGGCGCCGCAGGTCGGAGGGCGTCTTGACGCGATCAAGAAGCGGAGTGCGGGAGCTTTGAACGGGCGCAGCGCCTGGGGACTTGCCGGGCAGGAGTGTCGGGGTGGGCTGCGACAAAGGAAACCTCCGCGTGGCCCCACAGCACCCACGACGGCACCTTACCGGGGTAGGCCCTCAATGTAGCTGGCGGAACGCGCGAGAGCAAAACCTAGTTCCACCGGCCAAGTGCCTATAGCGTCATTATTTTTTGCCCTGTTGCGGGAACGCCGCGATGTGCGGTGAGGTTGTACCAATCCTCGCTTTGCGCGGAACTCCCGAGCGGTCTCCGTCGCCAAATGTGTAGGGGCGAGGCATGGCGCGTCGCTGACGCGCGCAAGCGCGCTGATACCATGCCCCTACGATTGGAATGAGAGCGAGAATATCTAGTTGCGGTTGACGCGTGCGTCGCCCATGGAGTCCAAGCATGGCGCTCGAGGTTTACCGCAAGAAGCGCAAGTTCGACGTAACGCCGGAGCCGCGCGGACGCGCCGCGAAAGCCAGGGGCAAGAGCAGCGGCCTTGGCTTCGTCGTTCAGAAGCACGCCGCGCGCCGCCTGCACTACGATTTCCGGCTTGAGCTCGACGGCGTAATGAAGAGCTGGGCGGTGACGCGAGGCCCGAGCTTGATCCCGGGCGAGAAGCGTCTGGCGGTTCACGTCGAGGATCATCCCATCGAATACAACACGTTCGAGGGCACCATCCCGCAGGGCGAGTACGGCGGCGGCACGGTCATGATCTGGGACCGCGGGCACTGGTATCCCGAGGGAGATGTGCACAAAGCCTACGCAAAAGGCCACCTCGACTTCACGCTCGAAGGCGAGAAGCTCTCCGGACGCTGGCATCTCGTGCGTATGAACAAGCGGCGGGGAGAGACGAAGGAGCCGTGGCTGCTCATCAAGGCGCGCGACGATGCCGCCCGCGCGCCGGGCGACCCCGACATCCTGGAAGACCAGCCTTTGTCGGTGGCGAGCGGGCGCTCCCTCGATGAGATCGCCAAAGGCAAGGGGCGAAAGCGGGTGTGGCACTCGAACCGCAGCGTCGCGGCTATCCCTCCCCCGAAGGGGGAGCGCGGCAGCCGCAGGCTGCCGGGTGGGGGACAGGCCCAGCCAACTCGTCCGTCGAGAGGCCCCCTTCCGGCTGCCAGCGCCGCGCGTCTGGGGCGAGAGGCTCCGTTGCCCGATTTCACCCCGCCGTCGCTTGCCACGTTGCGCGAGGAAGCGCCGAGCGGCGAGGGCTGGGTGCACGAGATCAAGTTCGACGGTTATCGCATGCAGGCGCGGCTCGACCGCGGCAAGGTGCGTCTGCTCACCCGCAAGGGGCTCGACTGGACCGAGAAATTCCCAAACGTCGCGGTGGCGGTGGCGCGGTTGCCCGCGCGCAGCGCTCTGATCGACGGGGAGGTCGTGGTCGAGGACGGTCACGGCATCTCGAGCTTCTCCGCGCTGCAGGCGGCGCTAAAGGAGCACGCCGAGGACGCCTTCGCCTATTATGTCTTCGACCTCCTCCATCTGGACGGCCGCGATTTCTGCGGGCTGCCTCTCACCGAGCGCAAGGCCGCGCTGGAGCGGCTCGTCGGAAAGAGCCAGCGCGGCACCATCCGGTTGAGTGAGCATCTTTCTGACGCGGGCGAAAAGGTGCTGGAGCACGCGTGCGCCATGGGGCTCGAAGGCATTGTGTCGAAACGGGCCGATACGCCCTATCGCAGCGGGCGCAGCGATGCTTTCATCAAGACCAAGTGCGCCAACGATCAGGAGCTCGTGGTCGGCGGCTTCTCTCCTTCCACTGCGCTTGCGAATGCAATCGGCGCGCTTGTTGTCGGCTATTACGACAGCGGGCGACTCGTCTATGCCGGCCGCGTCGGCACCGGCTATACACGCGCAGTGGCGCGCGACCTGTGGAAGCGCCTCCATGCGATCGAGCGCGACAGGCCGCCGTTCGACGTCATTCCGCACGAGGAGGCGCGCCGGCGCGACATCCGCTGGGTCGAGCCCAAGACGGTGATCGAAACCGAGTTGCGCGGCTGGACCGCCGACGGCCTGGTGCGCCAGGCGGCGTTCAAGGGTGTGCGCGAGGACAAGCCCGCCCGTGAGGTGGCGCGCGAAGTCGCTGCAGCAGCGGGCGACGAGAGTGATGGGAATCGAAGCACAGGCAACGGACGCGATATCCCTCCCCCGCAGGGGGAGGGTGGCCGCCGCAGGCGGCCGGGTGGGGGGCAACGGCGTCACGCACCGAGCGACCCCCACCCGACCGCCGCCAGCTCGGTGCGCTTCACCCATCCCGAGCGCGTCTACTGGCCCGATGTCGGCGTCACCAAGCGGGAGCTTGCGGATTACTACGCCTCGGTGTGGCGCTTCATGGCACCGCACGTCGTGGATCGTCCGCTTGCGCTGGTGCGGTGTCCCGACGGCACCGCCGGCGAGTGCTTCTTTCAGAAGCACGCCTCGGCGGGGCTCTCCGAGCAGCACCTCAAGACCGTCATTGACAAGAACAAACGCCAGATCATCGCGATCGAGGACCTCGACGGCCTGCTTTCGCTGGTGCAGGCGGGCGTCCTGGAAGTGCACGTGCGCGGCTCGCGCATCGATCGCCTCGACCTCTGCGACCGCATCGTATTCGACATGGATCCCGGACCCGGCATCGCCTGGCGCGAGGTGATTGCGGCGGCACGCGACGTGCGCGAGCGTCTTGCGGGTCTCGACCTCACCTCGTTCGTGAAGCTGACCGGCGGCAAGGGCCTGCACGTCGTGCTGCCCATTGCGGGTGTTGACTGGGACAGCGCGAAGGAGTTTGCGCAGGCGCTTGCGCTGGCCATGGTCGCGGACGAGCCCGAGCGCTACGTGGTCAAGATCACGAAGTCGCTGCGCACGAAAAAGATTCTGGTCGATTATTTCCGCAACTCGCTCGAGCAGACTTCGGTGGCCGCCTATTCGTCGCGCGCGCGCGAGGGTGCACCGGTCTCGGTGCCGGTCACCTGGGAGGAGCTTTCCCGCACCAAGGCCGGCAACCAGTACACCGTGCGCAACCTTGGAAAGCGCCTCGTCGGCCTCAAAGCCGATCCGTGGGAGGATCTGCCGCGCGTCAAGCAGAAGCTTCCCGACCTGCGCAAGCTTGCGCAGCGGTAAAAGGCGGAGCGACTTTTTGGGTTGTGCAACTAAAGGTAGCAATTTTTCATCCGGATGCGGATGTAACTAAAGTCACGTAAATAGCTGGCATAATTTCGCTTATCTCTTGATTGCGATCCAGCAGTAGCCCTTGGCGAAGCCGTCGGCGCCGGCGACCTTGGCCTTCGCCAGCCACGTGCACTTGAGCCACCCCGGACCGGCGAGGGCGCGGACATAGTGCTCGGCGCCCTCGCCGTCGACCTCCACACCGGTCGCATGTGCCTCGTCGAGGGTGATGTCAGGCGGGGGCGCAAACACATACTCGACGGAGCTTTCGCCGGCGCCGGTGCGTTCGTGCACTTCCAGGACAGGGCTGCGGCACTGCTCGCGGTCGCAGGCGAGCTTCAGGTTCAGCACTGTCACCTCGACGGCGCCCTGCGAGAAGGCCGGGCCCAACAAAGTCGGGTCCGCAATCGCGCCGAGGGCGAGAGCGATCCCGACGATGCCGTAGCCGATGACGCGCATCAGCAAGCCTTCTCCACGCAGAACGCGCGTCCACGGCGCGCCCTTGCGCCGGCAACGGAAATGGGCGGAAAATGGCACTCTCACATCATCTTCCAAGGAGGCTTGCCATGATGAAACATTCGCTCTCGATCGGCACGGCGCTCGCCTGCGCCATCGCGCTCAGTTGTGGGAGCGCCCACGCGCTTACCCTGAAGGAATGCGGCGTCAAGTACCAGGCGGCGAAAAACGCGGGCACTCTGAACGGGCAGAGCTGGAGAGATTTCCGCAAAGCCGAGTGCGGCGCCGACGCGGCCCCCGCCACGACCGCTGCTGCTCCTGCGGCAACTCCGGCAGCAAGCCCGACGGCTGCGGGCAGCCCGGTATTCCCGAGCGGCATCGCCTCGAAATATTCCAACGAGTCTCCTGGAAAAGCGCGCCGGCTCACCTGCCTCGATCAATACCGGGCCAACAAGGCTTCCAATGGCAACGGCGGCCTGCGTTGGATCCAGAAAGGCGGCGGCTACTGGAGTGAGTGCGACAAGCAGCTGAAGGGCTGAGCGGGCCGCTAAGGCGCCTGCAGCACCTGCCGGCAGGCAGGGGGCAGCTCGGACATCTTCGGCCCCGGCCGCGACGATGCCGCGGCCGGCTTGGCGTCGGGCTTGGGAGGAGTCGCCGCGGCCGGCTTGCCGTCGGGCTTGGGAGGCGCCGCCGCGCCGTCGAACCAATGGGTGAAGTCAGCGGCACGACAGCCTTCATCTTTCGGCCGCGGCGGCTGATTCTCGCACTCAGTCTGTCCGGGCGGGCATTCAAGGCGGACGTGAAAGTGCCAGTCGTGCCCCCACCACGGCTGCACCTTGTGCAGCCATGATCGGTCGCTGCCCGCGTCACGGCAAAGTGCCTTCTTGATGGCCGCATTGACGAAGACGCGCGCAACCGCCGGGTCCGAAGCCGCGGCTTTGATCAGAGCCACATGCGCCGGCGTCCACACTTTGGGATCGACGTCCTTGCGGCTCTCGGCGACGATCATCGTCGCCATCATCTGCTCCCGCTCCTCCCGGCTGAGCTCGCGGTCGGGCATGGGCGTGAGCCAGATATCAGCGTCAAGGCCGATCTGATGGCTGGCGTGGCCTGCGAGCATGGGGCCGCCGCGCGGCTGCGACATGTCGCCGAGGAGAAGCCCGCGCCATCCGGTGACCGGCGCTTGCGAGGCCAATCGCTCCAGGAATGCGACCAGGTTCGGATGGCCCCAGTTGCGGTTGCGTGAGAGCCGCATCACCTGCCAGGTCGGCCCGGTGATCGGCAATGCGACGGCGCCGGCAAGGCATCCCTTGGCATAGGAGCCGATGGGACGCGCCGGCGGCGCTGTCGGTGTGGTCTTGCGCCCGAACAGCTGCTTTGCCGGTGTCTTGGGGTCGTCGGGATGGGCGAGGGGCGGCAGCGGCTCGGGATTGAGCGTGCCCTTGTCCTGCGCGCGCGCCATGCCGGATGCAACAAGTGCCAGCGCGCCAGCCGCCACGCACACGGAAAGGAGGGCACGCCGTCGAACGCCCTGCCGGCTTGCGGGCTCGTCGTGGGGCAATCGCATATCGCAGATTGTAGGTAGCGCCATTCTCTCCAGTCCTTAGTTTGCGATTGTCGCCCGCCATGCGAATTGTCGCACAGCGACGGCCGATGCGGCTACTCTGTCGGCGGTGGGTGGAGGAGGGACCGCATGCAGAAGACCATGCTCGCCATACTGGCTGCACTGGTCGCCGCGATCGCGCTTCCGATTGCGCGCGCACAGCCCATGCACAGTCACGAAGTCGGCGAGAAGGCCTCCAAGGAACCCTATTCTCCCGGGCTGGGCGAACTCATGGCGCTTCAGCAAATGCGCCACTCCAAGCTCTGGTTCGCCGGCGCTGCGCGCAACTGGGAACTCGCCGGCTATGAGCTTGATGAGCTCAAGGAGGGTTTTGAGGATGCGGCGAAGCTGTTTCCGGCCGTGAATGGGGTGTCGCTCGGCGAGACCATCGGCGCCATCACGGCGGTCGACATCCCGGAGCTTGGCACGGCCATCTCGGCGCACGATCGCATGAGGTTCGCACGTGCCTTCGACAAGCTGACAGCGAGCTGCAACGCGTGCCATCAAAGCACAGCGCACGGGTTCATCGTGATCCAGCGTCCGGCCGCCTTGCCCTACACCAACCAGTCGTTTCGGCCGGGACCGTTGGCGCCGCCACGAAGCAGCCACCAAAATTGAGCAGATTGTCGCGCGAAGGAGAGGCCCAACCCATGCGCGCGATTCTCCCTGCAACGACGCTCCTGATTGCGCTGTTGCTTGCCGGCGCCGCGGCACAGGCCGCGCCATGGTGCGCACATTACAGCACCGGGCTCAATGACTGCGCCTTCTATTCATACCGCCAGTGCCGGACCGCACTGTCCGGAGTTGGCGGAATTTGCCTGCAGAACGGCTTCGAGGCGCCGTATTGGACCGGCCAGGTTGTGCACCGGCGGCATCGTCGCGACTACGATTATTATCATTAGACAAACACCCGTGCGCCCGATCGGGGCCGTAAAAGCGCCCATATCGGGCATTGCAATGAAACGCACGGGGGAGCTGCAAGCGTTAAATCTGGGTATCAACCACACGCTCCTCCGCGCGCGGGCCGCGGTATTTCGCTTTCCGCGCGCAGCATCGGGGGAGTGCAGATGAAACGGAGCAAGGTCGTCTTCGAAGAAGGCAGCGTGGAAGCTACGGCTCGCCTGCGCCAGCAGGACGAGCAATTCTGCCAGATGATGCGGCAGGCCATCGAGTGGGGCCGGGAGTCCGCTCCCACCGGCGTGAGCAAGGTGCCGGGGACGCAACGGCCGATCGTGAACTACACGCGGCCTGATTCCTGAGCCGACATAGTCAAGGTGCAGCAGGCAGCCCGGATTAGACCCTCAGCGAAATCCGGACTGCGGCTCATCGCCCATCAATATCAATCAGGCTTGGCGCCGGAGAAGCGGACCACCTTGCCCCATTTTTCGGTTTCATCGGCGAGGAGGTGTGCGAACTCGCGCGGCGAACCGGCAAGCGGCGCAGCGCCAAGCTCCGCAAACCGCGCCTTGGCGACCGGGCCCGCAAGGATTGCGTTGATCTCTCTGTTGAGCTTGGCGATGGTGTCGTCCGGCGTTCCCTTCGGGGCGCCGATGCCGTACCAAGCGCTCGCCTCGTAGCCCGGCACGAAGTCGGCGACAGTGGGCAGGTCCGGCAACAGCTGCGATCGCTCCGTCGTGGTCACCGCCAATGCCCGCAGCTTTCCCGCCCGAATGACTCGATCGAGGTCGGCAGGTTATCGAACATCACTTGCACCTGCCCGCTGATCATGTCGGTGAGCGCGGGGGCGCCGCCGTGATAGGGAACGTGCACCATCTTGATGTCGGTCATCATCTTGAATAGCTCGCCCGACACGTGGATGGTCGATCCGTTCCCGGATGACGCCATGTTGAGCTTGCCCGGGTTCGCTTTGGCATAGGCGATGAATTGCGGCACTGTGGTTGCCGGCACGGCAGGGTTCACCACCATCACGTTGGGAAAGCGGATGAGAGGCGCGACCGGTGCGATGTCGCGCATGAAATTGTAGTTGAGCTTGTCGTAGAGCGTGGCGTTGATGGCGTTCGCCGGTGCCACGAGAAGCAGCGTGTAGCCGTCGGGCGGCGCATGCACCACGGCTTCGGTCGCGATATTGGTGGCCGCGCCCGGCCGGCTCTCGACCACGAACGATTGGCCAAGTTGCTCCGAGAGCCATTGCGATATGAGACGCGCGGTCATGTCGGCGGAGCCGCCGGGTGGATAGCCGATGATCAGCCGCACCGGGCGGACCGGAAAGGTCTGCGCCCGTCCGCGCGGTGGGAAGGACGCAAACGCGGCGGCGCCTGCCACCATGCGCAGCAATCGACGGCGGGGAAGGGTCATGGCGTTGGCTCCTCTACACGGCTATCGCATATGCGGAAAAGAGGTGAGGCACCTGTGCATGTGCAGATTGATCGATTGGGGCACCATCGCGGCTCTCCTGCTGCTCGGCCTGCCCGCGGCCGAAGCTCCGGCCCCGGCTGCCGCGCAGCAGACGGTCAGCGTCCCTGCTGTCGTGATCGGGATCAGCGTGTCGATCTGGCCCGCGATCGTCGCCCGGGAGAAGGGCTACTTCCGCGAGCAGGGGCTCGACATCGACTTTATCGATTCCGGCGCGAGCGCGCGCTCGGTCCAGCAGGTGGCGGCCGGCAGCGCGGCCATCGGGAGCTCGTCCATGGTCGACACCGTGCGCGCCATCGCTGCCGGCGCCGGTGTCAAGGTGGTTGTCAACAGCCTCGCGGTCGGCACCCACAGCCTGATCGCCAGCAAGGAGATCAAGAGCGTCGGCGCGCTTAAAGGCAAGCGGGTGATGACCGGCGGGGCTGGTGATATCACCAACCTTTGGTGGCAGGCGGTGGCAAGGCATTTTGGCCTCGACCCCGCAAAGGATGTCGAGCTCCTGTTCTCCGGCGCGACCTCGGCGCGCTTGGCGGCGCTCTATGCCGGCGCCATCGGGGCCAGCGTGCTCTCGACCCCGCAGAGCTTCAAGGCGATCGACGACGGTTTTTCCGATCTCGGTCCGGTGGCCCCCTATCTCGGCGAGTTCCCGATGATGATCTGGCACGTCAACGAGCGCTGGGCGCAGAGCAACGAGAAGCTTGTGATCGCGTTCATCCGCGCTCACAACCACGCGGTACGCTATCTGATCGATCCGGCACACAGAGAGGAAGTTGCGCAGATGCTGGCGAAGGCCTCGCGCGCGAGCCTCGATGATGCGTTGAGGACCTGGGATGTTTGCATGCGGGTGCACGCCTTCGTGCCGGACGGATCGATCGCCGACGCGGCAGTTGCACGGGTGCGCGATACGCTGATTGCAGGCGGCGACCTCAAGCCACCGCCGCTGCCGGCGCGCGCCTACTACGACGACCGCTACGTCAAGGCGGTGGCGGCAGGAGATTGAGACGGCGCGGCGAGAGCGGCGGCGGACCAATCACCGGTCGATCGCGCGCGGGCGCGCATAGCTTGAGCCGTAGCTCGGCGCATAGCCGTAGCTTCCTCCGAACATCGACGGCGCGACCGGAGGTGTGTTGTTGCGCGGGGCGGCGGCAGAAGATCGCCGCGGCGCCAGCGAAGCCATCTCCGGCACGCGCTTGCGCTCGCCCGGGGGCTCGACCACGCCGCGCTCGCTCCTGATCGCCGCCAGCGTGCGGCCGTCGAGACCATAGACGTCCCGGCGCATCTGCAGCTTGCCGGCGTCGTCGACGAAGGCGGTCTGATAAGTGAGGTGCACCCAGATCGGCACCGGCTGGATCTGAATGTCCTGCTCGTGGCTGCCGAACATGCCCTTGATCCGCTCGGCGGTCCAATGCTCCTCGGGATGCGCCATGCTCAGGAGAACCTCGGCATATTTCGCAGGGTCTTGCACGCGCATGCAGCCGTGGCTGTAAGCGCGCATGTCGTGCCCGAACATGTACTTGTCCGGCGTGTCGTGCTGATAGACGAGGAATCGGTTGGGGAAGTTGAAGCGCACGCGCCCGAGCGCATTGCCATCGCCCGGCGGCTGCGTGATCTGCACCTCGCCGCCGCTATAGCTGACATGCAGCCCCATGCGCGCGAGCACGGTCGGATCCTGCGCCAGGGCCGGCAGATATTCGTTGTGCACGATCGAAGGCGGCACGTGCCAGGTCGGGTTGATGGTGATGTATTTCATGGCCTCGCTCAGCAGCGGCGTGGGCATGCTGGGCTTGCCGATCACGACGCGGGTGCTCCACACCTCCTTGCCGTCGTGCAGCACCTTGAGCGTGAAATCGGGCTGGTTGACCTCCACATGCATCTTGCCGAGGTCACGCGGATACCACCGCCAGCGCTCCATGTTGGCGATGATTGTCTGCATCTGCTGGTCGTGCCCCACATCGCGGCTCGCCGGCGTCTGCGCTTTGCGGTTGCCCGCAGGCGGCGGCGCTTCGTTGCGCGCGGCGGCAGGTTTGGCGCGCAGCTCCGCCAGCATCGCCTTGAGCCTGCGATAGGGTTCCTGCGGCGGGCTGAACTCGTCGAGCGCTTTGCCCGCGTCCGCAGCGTCGGCGACCTTGTTGAGGACATCCGCCGGATCGGGAGGCGCCTGCATGAGCTCCATGTTGCGGCTGATCCGGCTGTAGGGGAAACGGCCGGCCTGCAGGTGACGCGCATAGGTGAGCACCGTCTTGGTCAGCTTGAGCTCGGCCTCGGCCAGCGCGTCGGGATCGACGGCGGAATCCGGCCCCGCAATGCTCGGCATCCCGTAGTCGGCGGGATCGAGGCCGTCGGTATCGGCAATCCTGATGCGTGCAATCGCGGATTTGGCGCGCGCATTTTCGACGCCCCTGTCGAGCCACAGCGGCGCCAGGTTGCGTTTCTGATAGAATGCCTCGACCGCGGCGCGCTCCTTCTTGCTGGAGAAAATCTTGTCGCCCCTCATCGCCAGGAGATCGCGAATTTTTTCCGCAATGACGCGGTCGGCGGGGTCAAGCGACGCCAGCGGATCCGGCGTGGTCGCGTGATCGGTGGCCGCCGCCGGGGCAGGGGGCGCCTCGCTTGTCGCGCCGGGAGCAGGCGTGGCGGGAGGCTGCGGCACTGCGGCAGCCCTCTCGACGTCCCGTGCGCTCACCCCCAACGGAATGGAAAGGATCAAGGCAAGGGCGGTACTCGCCAGGATCTGCTCGTAACGGGGGCCTCTCATGAGGTTCTCTCCCAAAGATGCGGGCTCATTGTCGGGGATGGGTTTGTGGAAGACGCGGCCGCGCTGGAATGGTCGCGGTGCCTCATGCGAGGCTGATGGCAAGAAATGAAACGGCGAGGATCCCGGCGATCAGGATCGCGAGCGAGCCTGGGTCGCAATCAAGAAAAAGGCCCTGGATGCGCATGGCACCCCCCATTGTTTCCCCATATGCCGGCTGCCGGCGCGCGAATCCATCCGCCAGCGTTGGCTCTCTCGCCTGATTGGTCGCTCGGGCAGGGGAGTTGGTTCAAACAGGGGAATGGGCACACGCCTGGCGAGCTCCGGCTCCTTTCGAACTGCCCAAATTGTTAATTTCGCGAAGCCCCAATGCGGGCGACGAGCCGGTTGGGCGGGATCGACCCTTAGCTCAGCCCTCCTGCTTATGGGCTGGATGTGCCTCGATGCGGTAAAAGCGTGCCGCTGTGCCAGCAAAGAGGTCGGCGCGTTCCGCACCGCTTGCGCCCTTGCTCAGGAGCTTGCAGGCATTCCAGAACACCGGATACGCATAGGAGCCCTTGTCGACAGGGAAATTGCTCTCGAACATCGAGCGCGAGGATCCAAACGCAACGATGCAGGTCTCGATATATGGCCGCCACGCAGCGGCCAGCGTCTCCGAGGAGGGCGGCTCCGCCTGCTCGTCGAAGCCGAAGCCGCCGAGCCGCATGCCCAAGCCTCCGAGCTTGACGCATACATTCGGGCAGGCCGCAAGCGCCTTGATGGATGCCGCCCACCGCGGAAACACTTCGCCATGCTTATAGGCGCCGATCCCGATCGGCCCGCCGACATGGTTAAGGACGATCCTCGTTTCCGGGAATGCGCGCGCGAGGTCCGTGACCTCGTCGATTTGCGGATGAAACAGCCAGGCGTCGAAGGACAGGCCTAACCGGCCGAGCACCGCAAACCCCGCACGGAAGCTCGTGTCGGAGAGCAGGCCCGGGGGCGGGCTGTAGGCCGGATTGCGCACGAAGCTGTCCGCGTCCCAGGCGGTGATATGGCGGATGCCGCGGAAGCGGTCGCCGCCGGCGCGGATATGGGCCTCCAATACCGGCTCGACCTTGTCTCCCAGTGACAAATCCGCATGTCCGACAATGCCAGCACAAATCCTCGTCTTTCCATAGAGGCCACTCGCGCTCATGGCGGCAACCCCGTTGACGAACTCGGACTCGCCGACCGGCCGCAGCTCGACCGGGCCGTCCGCGCGCGTCATGGCGCGCGCCTGGATGAACACGGTGGCGAGGATGTTGTGGCCGCTGTTGAGGTCGGCGAGAAGATCATCGAGCAGATAACGCCAGCCCGGACGATCCCATAGATGATGGTGCGGGTCGATGATCGGCAGGTCGGGCTCGAGTATCGGCTCGTTGCGTCGGTCGAGCCAGGGTTGGCGCACCGGCAGGTAACCGGCGTTGGGGCCTGTCGTGGGCGCACGCGATGCGGACTGACTTGTTGCTGACATCGGGTTAGGTCCCGCTCGGGGCATGCAGCTGGGTAGGTAATACCTTTCCCGCGGACAGCGCTATCCTGCTTTGGACAAGCCGTGCGACACGCGCGGCTTTATCCGCGCTGCAAGGGAGATCCTTGCCTTCGTGCGGCCGATGCGTAGCGGCTTGGGATGGGCTCAGGCGTGCTGCAGCGACATAAGCGCTTGCTGATAGGCCGCATTGAGCTTCTTGGTCTGCGCTTCCGCGAGCTCCCGGAACGCCGGCGACATGTCATGGACGCGATCCGGGTGATTCTGCCATACCTGCGCCTTGTACGCCTGCTTGATCTCCTCGACTGTCGCCGACGGCGACACTCCCAATACGGAGAAGCAAGGACTTTCCTCGGGCATCGCGCAAGGAGCGGTCGGTGGAGACTCCACTGGCTGCTCGGAGGCGACCGCTTCGGGCGCTGCCGTGTCGGAAGCGGCCGGACCGGTCGCTTCGCGATGGATCAAACGATCTGGATCGGTGAGCGCAAAGCTCTTAAGCGTGCAGAACTGCCGGGCGTGCTCCATGCGCAGCTGCAAGCGCCGATAGAGATAAAACAGCGGGACTGCGACGGAAAGAAAGCAGGCGCCGATCAAATCGGTGTCGATCATGCGCTCCAGCACGCTCTGCAACGGCAGCAATCCCGCGAAGGCGGCGGCGACGTCATCCGCGTTCTGCCGGTCGAGCAGAACGAGCTGCTCGAAGCAATGGGAGCACGCGGTGAGGGCGGCGAGGACCAGCAGGCAGGCCGCAAGCGCGCGGCTCAAAGCGAAGCGTGAGCTGTCGAGGTGCAGCCACGATCGAAAGCGGTCGAGCGGTTTTCGCCGCAGCGTGATGATGGTTGCGCGCATGTGCGCCGCATAGGTCTGCAGGTCGCGCAACTCGGAGGCAAATTTGCGTCTCACCTGCCTGCGAAGGCGATAGCGCGCGAGCAGAGTCGGACACGGCTGCTCTGCCTCGAGCCGGATGTCGTGGAGCCGGTCGAACACCTTCCCATAGAGCACAAGCGCCCGGTCCAGCTCTACCCTTTCCAGTCGGCCGAGCGAGAAATCGGCACCCAGTCGCCGCGCCGAGATGTCGCACACGACGCAGCCAACGAGCATGGTCATCATGGTCGCAGCACAAACCAGCGGCGCCGCGTTATCCAGCGCGATGGAAACCGCGTGACCGATCTCCGATTCGAGCATGAGCGGGGCTCACGCAGTCCTGGGCAGGGGCGCGACTGACCGCAGCAGATGATCCGCCGCAAACAGCTGGTGGCGATAGAAGTTCAGCACGTAGAGGCGAATGGCCGATGACACGTCCTCCTCGTCCTGCCCGTCGGTATCGATCGAGGCGATCAGGTCGGAGAGGCTCATGTCCTGCCAGGCAGCGATCTCCCGCAGCCCTCTCCAGAATGCGTGCTCGAGGCTGACGCTGGTCTTCTGACCGGCCACGATCACGGTGCGCTTGACGACAACAGGTTTCATAGACCCCCCTTCATGCAGGCTAGCGCTTGTTGAGTACCAGGAGACGCTGGCTCGCCTCGGCCGAGCCGTAGCTCTCGGCCATCTGATACCAGGCACGTGCCTTTTCAACGTCGGCGCCCATCCCCATGACGCCGAGTTTGGCCAGCACGATCGGATCGTACGTTGCGGCGAGCGCCAGCGCGGCGGTCGCATCGCCGGCTTCCGCAGCGCGCTGGAAGATCGTGCGCGCCGCGACCACATCGCCGACGGAAATGTATTTCTCGCCCTGCTCGACGAGGAGCCTGATCTGCTCTGCGTCGAGCGTGCGAATAGGTGTCGTGGTGCGCGGTGCGGTGGCGATGGCTGGTGCGGGCATTGCCACAGTCTCGCGCGGCGAGGCCTCAGTCCCGCGCGGCGAGGCGCTCGCTGTTTGCTGCGGCGGGCTGCTCTCCGGCTGCGTCGGGGCATTCGCCGCCTGCGCTGCCTGTGGCAGCGCGGGGCGCAACGAGGCCTCCTGCGCCATGTTGCTCTCGACATCGCCGCTGTCGGCGACCTGGGACGGCGGCAGCTGTGTTGTGGCGGACCGCTCGACCTCGGTCGGTTGCAGCGCCGGCGGCGCAGCAACTGACGCCATCTGCGGCCCCGACGCTGTCGTCGAGCTTGGCGGTTCGCCGGTGGTCTCCAGGAAGTAATACACGACCGCTGCCATGGCGATGCACGCGATCGAGACGAAGAGCATTGTGTTCGGGCTGCGATCGGACGCGGCGGGCGGCAGTTCCAGACGTTCGGGCTCGAGCGAGCGCGGCGGAGGGCGCGTTGCCTCGGCTATCCTTTGGCGGCCGTGTGCACCCGACGCCCTGTCGTCGGCAAACGGCCTGGGCTGCGACATGGACAGCGTCGGCGCGGGAGGAAGCCGCACGTGGGCGGACTGGCGCTGCTGCAGCCAGCGCAGGCTAGCTTCAAGCCGCTCCAGATCGGGATCTTTTCTGGTTTGGGAAGGACTGCCGGTGGCGTGTGCGGCTGGTTGCGCGGCGGCGGCCGCTGAACCAGCGTCAGGTTGCAGAGAAGCGGCCTGATCCGGATGCTCGATCGGCACGTCTGCGCCCTCTGCCGCGGGCACATCGGGCGAGAGCGGAGCATCATCAGACGGCGCCCGCTCGGCGTTCGGGCTTGCCGCGGCTGTTGCTCTTTCTCTTACGCGCTTGTCTCTTACGCGCTTGGGCGCATAGGCCGATACGACGTCCTCCGACTCGCTCTTTCCTGACGGGGTACTCATGCAGATACACTCCCCTGTTGAGCTCAGTCTTTTTTTGAGCCCGTACCTTGAGCCCGGCCCTGACTGGGTGGCCGATTTGCGACCTCTATTCCTTGCATAAGGGTTGTTGTCGGCATTGCCCCCGGCAGGCGGCAATGATTGCGAAGGGTCGGCGTCGCATCGGGCTCAGTGCCCGCCGCCGCGCTGCTTCTGCCACTGCAAGAACTCAAGAAAGATGGCGTCGCGTTGCTGCTGCGTGAGATTTGCAAACGCAGAGCCCTTGCTCTTCAGGAAGGTCGAGAAATCGGCGCTTGCCACCTGAGGGTCCGCCGGCTCCTTCGCCCGCATCCGTCGCAGTATCTCTTCGGCCACGCTCCACCGAGTCCAGCCGGGCACCGTTGCCGCCAGATTTACATCCCGCCATTTCGGATGGCGCGGAGGCTCGCGAAACTTGTCCCATTTGCTGAAGAAGGATTCGGTGAACCGTTCGACCCGGCGATAACGGTCGTTGCCCTTTCCCCAGTTGAAAACTGCAAGCACCGCGGGAACCGCAATTGTGTCGGTCGGCTGGTCTTCCGGGACCAGCCCCGGATATTCCTTGTTGGTGAGTTCGCCCAGCGTGTAGTAGTCGGCGAACGTCTTGGTGAACGGGATGGGTACGAAGTGCAGTCCGGCGCTCGCGGGTATCTTCGCAAAGAAGTCGATCGGCTTGCCGATCACGCGCACCAGCGCGGCAATTTCTCCCGACTTGAGCTTCTGGAGCGCGCTTGCATTGTCAACCAGCACCTGCTCGACCTTGACGCCCAGCCGCTGAAAAACGATGGTCCCGGTCAGGCTCGATGCGCTGCCCGCCGGCCCGAAACTGACCTTCTTTCCGCGCAGGTCCTCGATCGTCTTCACGTCCGTGCTGGCGAGGATGTGCACTTCGGAGACCGGCAGGCGAACGATGTAGTTGACCCGCGATTCAAGATTGTAAATCTTCCGCTGATTGCGGAAGTAATCGAACACATCGGCCTGCGTGACCGCGATGTCGACTTGGCGCAGGTAGAGCAGATCGTCCAAGTTAGAGGCGGCGCCGTAAGTGACGATCGGAATGATGCGCAGATTGTCGCCGTCATCGAGCACTTCGGCGAGCTCATTGGCAAAGGTCATGTAAGTGCCGGAGAGCTGCCCGCCCGCGATGCCGACTGTCCATGCATTCCTTCTGTCTCTTTGTGCCGTATCGCTGGTGATTTGCTCCAGCG
>Ga0306921_10000236_pt1 | contig 44835 bp, 36 predicted proteins | sample sta12Cox44000080_FD_203760 | JGI IMG/M metagenome (GOLD analysis project Ga0306921, IMG submission 203760) | Lab enrichment of tropical soil microbial communities from Luquillo Experimental Forest, Puerto Rico - statoxic.12C.oxic.44.000.080 (v2)... | ecosystem: Environmental > Terrestrial >... | reverse complement strand
CTGATCGACGAAGTGCTCTCGACCGCCCCGTTCCAAAAGGGTGGCTACCAGTACACGTACACGCCCAACGGCGTGCTGCAGCTGACCGCCGGTGTTCCAGCAGCCTGCGGAGCTTCCGGTGACACAGGGTTCTCGGTTAGCACTGGTCCGATCACTTTGAACACCGGTACTGCAGCGTATTGCATCGATGAGACGGGCGTCATTCGCGTTAACTCGGCAGCAGCTGGCGGCGGTGCAGGTCCAGCGGCCCCGTGCGCGACGTCGGGTTTTCCTCCGTTGCAGTAGTCTTTGTATACCCTGGCAAACGGAAGGGAGGAAGCTATAGGCTTCCTCCCTTTGTATTTTAGATGGCGCGGTCGATGCAGACTGCGATGCCGTCCCGCCGCTTCCGCAGTAACATTGTCTCTACAACATGCCACTAGGCGTTCCGCGACAGTCGCTTTGGCATAACGGTCCGTGTCAGCTGGTTGTTCTTGCTGCGCTCAGGGGCGGGAGGTCGTAGGTTCAAATCCACCCCCCCAACTAACCTTTTCTTCCGCAACGCTCGTCCGCTTATCCGAAGAAATCTACTGCCACGCGAAGATCCCCGCGTGCTGATATCTTTTTCGACCTTTGTCAGGCGCGATACTCGCTAGGTGGGCTCTGAACGTCTAAACTTGTTTGGAGCTAGAACTTTTAAGATACAGGGGAAAGTGTCCATTTCCCCAAAGGTGGCTCGGCACTTTGATTGACGTCCTCAAGAATCTTTTTCAACAACGCTTCCAGGTAGCGGTCGAGAAGGTACAGCCGCTGCAGGGAGAATTGGGCGCGTCGGGGCGGAAGATCATTCGGCTGAGTGGCGGGAAGTTCAGCGCAATCGGCATTCTGTACAACGTGCGCGAAGAGAACGTGGCTTTTTTTGAGTTTTCCAGACATTTTCGCGCGCATGGCCTGCCCGTGCCGGAAATCTACGGCGAAGATTTGAGCCGCGGCGCCTACCTGGAAGAGGATTTCGGCGATACGACGCTTTTTGAATTCCTGTCGGCAAATCGCGCGGGCAGCAAAATTTCTCTACCCACAATCGAAGCGTATCGAAAAGTAGTAACACTGCTTCCGCGATTTCAGATCGACGCGGGACGCGGCCTGAATTACAAGGCCTGCTACCCGCGCGCGGAGTTTGACGAGCAATCGATCGCTTGGGACCTGAACTATTTCAAATATTATTTCCTCAAGCTGGCGGGCATTCCATTCAACGAGCAGTTGCTGGAAGATGATTTCAAGCGGCTCACTGCCTTCCTGCTGAGCGCGCGCTCCGATTTCTTTCTCTATCGCGATTTTCAATCGCGCAACATCATGCTGCGCGACGGCCAGCCGTTCTTTCTCGATTACCAGGGCGGGCGCAAAGGCGCGCTCCAGTACGACATCGCTTCACTCTTATTCGACTCAAAAGCCGATTTGCCGGCGGCGTTGCGCCAGGAATTCCTCGATCTCTACATTCATCGTGCCGGCGATTTCGTTCCGCTCGAGCATTCTGTGTTTATGCACCACTACTACGCATACGTGTATGTCCGCATGATGCAGGCATTGGGGGCTTACGGATTTCGTGGATTCTATGAGCGCAAGAGTCATTTTTTGCAGAGTGTCCCTTACGCGCTGAAGAACTTGGAGTGGTTGCTTCAGAATGTGGAACTGCCGATCGCGATTCCCACGCTGATAGACGCTTTCAAAAGAATGCAAGATTCCGAGAAGCTGCGAGAGGTCGCTTCCAAGGAAGTTCCGGCATTGGGCGCGGTTGCTTCCGCAGATTCGCGAGTTGTTCCAGGTAAAAAAGACCGTCTGACCGTGCGAGTGTTCAGCTTTTCTTATCGCCGCGGCATCCCGAAGGATGAGACCGGCCACGGCGGCGGATTCGTCTTCGACGCGCGCAGCGTGCCGAATCCGGGGCGCGACGAAAGGTTCAAGCCTTTGACGGGAAAAGACGCGCCGGTGATCGAATATCTGGATCAGCAGGAGAGCGCGCATCAATTTCTCGGCAGCGTCGTGTCGCTGGTTGACGCAAGTGTAAAGACTTATCAGAAGCGTGGTTTTACGAGCTTGACCGTCTCATTCGGATGCACCGGCGGGCAGCATCGCTCGGTCTATTTCGCCGAGCAATTGGCAAAGCGTCTGAACGGCAGGAGCGGTGTGGAAGTTGTCGTTCGGCATCTTGAGCTGGAGAATCGGCACAAGTGAGAGCGATGATTCTGGCTGCCGGCCTCGGGACGCGTCTGCGTCCCCTCACCGACGATCGGCCCAAAGCGCTGGTGGGTGTGGGCGGCCGTACCATGTTGGAAATCACGCTAGCGCGGCTGCGTGCGTTTGGCATTCGCGAGGTGATCATCAATGTCCACTACTTCGCTGAGATGATCGTCGATTACCTGAAAAAAAATGACAACTTCGGTATGAACATCGAGGTTTCGCGCGAAGATGTGTTGCTCGATACCGGCGGCGGCTTGAAGAAGGTGGCCGATTTCTTCCTCAAAGATCAGCGAGATCGCGAAACGCCCTTCATACTTCACAACGTGGACGTTGTGAGCACGATCGATTTAGGCCTCATGGCACGATTTCATCGCGAAAATCGGGCTCTTGCAACCCTTGCGGTACAAGATCGTGAGACGTTCCGCTACCTGCTCTTCGATGAGCGTCATTGGCTGTGTGGCCATCGAATCGGCCGCGATCAGGAAGACGAACTGGTGGGGTCAGCGAAGCCAGCAGAGGCGCGGGCTTTCTCCGGCATCCATATTATTTCTCCGCGCCTCTTCGAGCTGATGCGGGAGACCGGCGCCTTTTCTATCGTTACTGCCTATCTGCAGCTGGCCGCGCAAGGAGAAAAAATTCTGGCGTTCCGGGCGGACGATTACTACTGGCGTGATTTGGGTAGGCCGGGCGACGTGATCCAGGCGGCACAAGACCTGAAGCAGCAAACCCTATCATGATCTCGGCTCTGCAGTGCGGCGCTGAGTGTTGTCGTCATCTAGCCTCGAATCAGCGGCCGGGCAGTGAGGCATGGGCCTTCGGACAATCGGATTCTTGACGCGTTCCCAGCGGCGGAAGTCGGGTGGCCTCAGCGAGGAATGCTTCGCAACGCGGCGAGGATGCAAGGCCGTCTTGGACGCATGCCGCGAAGCGTCCTTCTAAACGGCACATCGCTGCTTGAAATCTCGTCACAGGCGCCCGCAATTCCAAAGTTTGTGACGAACAGCCCGCCGTTCGCGAGAACACGACCGTCCTGGTCCGTATTGCTCAGCAGGAATGCCACCACGTTGCCCGCGTTGTCCGATGCAAAAGCCTCCAGAACATCACCACTGGCCATGCTTGGACCGTATGCCTTTGCCGTCAAAGAAGCGATCGTCATCGTCGAAAAGCATACGTTTGCTCCTGCGATCGGCGCCACCGTCCCGGTGACGTTAAAAATTCACTGAAAACTGCAGTGGTAGAGTTACTTGCTTGCATAACGGTTTGCGCCGAGGAAATGCAACGAGACGTAGGGGACATCGCCGACCACCCAACTATCGTGCCCGGGAGGGCCGGGCGGAATGTAGAAGAGTGTGCCGGCACGAAGTTCGTGGATGGTGCCGTCTTCCATAGCGGCAGTGGCGCATCCGGAGAGCACCAGGCCAACGTGCTCCACATTGCATCGCGAGGCGCCTACGGTCGGTCCGACATGAACGGACCACTTCCATTCTGGCTGATAGGTAGCGCGACCGATAGTCAGGTCCCCGATGTGGACAAGCTCAAATTTTCCTTTTTCGAATGTGCGTACTTCGTCGGGTTCTTCAAAGCGCTTCAAAACAGCATCAAGCATGGAGATAACTCCGTTGTGAGCCAGGCTGGAGGAAGTGAAACAATCATACCAGCTCGAGCCGCCTAGACTTCGTGCCGTCCCAACGTCGCGCTCGAATCACGCCCTCATTCCGTGCGCAGGGCGCGCATCGGATCGAGAGTGGCCGCGCGACGCGCCGGTATTACGGCGGCGAGAAACGCGGCAAACGCCAGCGCTGCGGTGGTAAGAAGCAAGATTCTAGGATCGTAAGGTTTCACGCCAAAAAGCTGTGTAGCCATGGCGTGGCCGGCGGCAATCGTCACCGGAATCCCGATGACGAGGGCGATTCCCATCTGCAGCAAGGCTCCCTGAAGCACCAGCTTCAATACGCTAAGCCTTCCGGCTCCCAGCGCCATTCGAACTCCGATTTCGTTCGTGCGGCGTTCCACCGAGTAGGCCGTCACTCCGTAGAGTCCTACCGATGCGAGGACGAGCGCGAGCAGTCCAAAGAGGGAAGTGAGTTTCGCAATCATCTTCTGCTTCGAAAAATTATTGTCCACTTGTTCGCCAAAGCTCTTGAAATCGATCACCGCAAGATCGGGATTCACGTCCGCAAGCACGTGACGCACTTGCGCCTCGAGGTAGGGCACTTTCCCGAGCGTTCTTAGCTCAATGGCGTTCAGGACATGATTCCGCTCTTCAAAGGCGGTGAAGCGAGGATTGTTGAATGCCATGCCCTGCGTTTCAGACAAGAAAAACATGGGCGGGATTTTTCGTGTCGGCTCCCGATATTGTGTGTCTTCTGTTACGCCCACGATTTCATATGAATCCGCGTGTTGCATGTCGATATATCCGAAATGGTGCCCGAGCGGGTTCGCATCTTTGAAGAATTTCCTGGCGAAGGCTTCGTTTATGACAGCGACGCGCTGTGAGCTCGGTGTGTCTTGATCGCTGATAGAGCGGCCTTGAATGATTTTGGTGCCCAGGGTCTCAAAGTATCCGGCGCTCACACGCAGCCAGGAAGCGTTATTCTCATTGGAATCGGGCGGCGGAGGCGCCTGCCCTTCGATATAGACCGTTTCGCCCCAATTGTCTCCTTCCATCGGAGTGTAAAGAGAAAAGCTCACCTGGCCCACGCCCGGTATCGCCGCGAGCGAATCGTGAAGCTGGCGAAAAAGCGCTTCCATCTGCGCGGGCTTGTATCCCGCCATTTGCGGATCAATGTGGGCGATGTAGCGATTGGGTGTTTCGAAACCAAAATGCTGGCCCTGCATATTGCGCAGGCTTTGAATCAGCAGGCCTGCGGCGGAAAGAAGCACGAGTGAGAGCGCGGCCTGCGCGATAACAAGCGATTTCTGCGTCCAGCCACCACTGCCGGCGCTGGAGCGCCCGGCGCCACGCAGAGCGTCGGCTGGGGCGGCGTTGGCGGTGATCCATGCGGGGCCTACACCGAAGAGGACCCCGGTCAGCAGAGACACCGCGAATGTAAAAGCGAGCACCGGCAGCGATGGCGAGGCATGAATCGCCACATCGGTGACCGGGAATGCGAGCCGAAGGATGAGATGTGTTCCGATGAAGGCTATGGCCACACCCGCGATTCCCCCGAGGACCGCCAGCACAACGCTTTCGGTGAGCACTTGGCGGATTTGCCGCGAGGGCGAGGCGCCGAGCGCCGCGCGTATGGAAGTTTGCAGCTTTCGCGTGGTGGCTCGGACGAGCATCAGGTTCGCGACGTTCGCACACGCGATGGTCAAAACAAGCGCGGAAATCCACATCAGAAGATGCAGGCTGGAAAGATATTCATCGCGCAGGTGCTGAACGCCGGCCCCACCTGGGGCGAGGCGCAGGGTCTGCTTGGCCACGGCATCGCGCTCTCCGAGCTGAAGCTGTGCGACGGGACTCAGAAGCCACTGCTGCAACTCCACCTGCATGTGCGCGCCGATCTGTTTTGGATCCGCACCCGGCGTGATGCGTCCGATGATGTCGAGCCAATCCTGCTGAGGAAAATCGACGATCGCTCCGGGTCCGTCAATGAGCGGCTCGTCAGCAATTGGAATCCAGAAAGCAGCCGGATCGGTGAGGCGATCGCCAAAGAAAGCGGCCGGCGCAATGCCAACCACGGTGAAAGGCTGGCCGTTCAAAGTTAACGAGGCCCCGACAATCGAGGGATCGCCGCCGAACTGCTGTTGCCACGCGCGATAACTGATCACAGTTGCCGGAGGCGCGCCTTTGCGGTCGTCGTCGGGAGTGATCACCCGCCCGGCGTACGGACCAATGCCAAACATGGCGAAGTAGTTTCCGGAAACAAATTCGCTTCGCATCGACCGTGCGGCTTCGCTCGAGCCGGAGCGGCGCACGCCGATCAGATCGTGCCCTGCCTGGAAAGCGGCGAGTTCAGCGAAGCCGGGCGTATTGTCGCGAAACGTCTTGTACTTGTCGTAGGAGAAGAGCGACCAGTTGTCCTGAAGACCGCCATTCACGCAGCAATTTTCAACATCGCCGACACGATAGAGTTCACTCGGTTTGGCCACCGGGAGGGAATTGAGAAGCACAGCATGTACCAGCGTAAAAATCGCCGTGGTCGCGCCGATTCCAAGTGCGAGCGTCAAGACTGCGGTAACTGTAAAAACCGGTGCATTTGCAAATTGCCGCAGCGCGTAACGGATATCCTTCATCGGTTTCGACTCCCTCCTCTAGCTCATACGAAGAGGCGCCGCAGTTTGTTCAATCCTTTTTGTGACAGAAGATCGTGTCCTGCCCCAGCTGGAAATGGAGAAGGCATTCACCCGTTTAGATAGAGGGGAGCGAACGCATGATGTTGCTCGGCGGCGGAAACTTTCTCGAACGGCTCACATCCTAAAACATAGGGTTGCTGGTTGTTCTCAGAAAGGAGCACTTTGTGCGTAACGATATTCCGCTGATCCTGGCGGCTCTCATAGCTGTGGGGATCATTGTTATTGGTTGCTTCTATCTTGCATCTCCTGAACGAATCTCAGGATCATTTGGTCTGAAGCCGCCTGCATCCGACGCCGACACTCGTGCCTGGCTGCGTCTTAAGGGAATTCGAGACGTGGCAGCTGGATTGGTGGTGCTGGCAATGATGCTGGCCGCGGACCCGCGGTCGGTAGGCATAGCTCTACTCGTTGAAGCCGTCATTCCTTTCGGCGACATGTCAATCATTCTGGGGTCAAGCGGGTCGAGGTCGCGAGCGTTCTCCGTTCATGGCGTCACCTGCGCGGTGATGCTTGTCGCCGGCCTCTTGTTGATCCATGCCAGTTGAGAGAAATGCCCTGATTTGCGCTCGTGGTTTCGTGGCGCGGATTGCATGCCGCCAAGCCGAATTAGGATTTGTGGCTGGGAATTCCGGTCATCTCGGTGTTTGGCGCATGACTGGTGAGCTCGGTGCCCGTAATAATCGCGTTTCGGATCTGGCCGAAGAGGTCCGTGAGCGTGTTCGGCGTATGAGGAATCAGAATCGCATTGCTATGATCGTTGGCCGCGATGTCCTTCAGTGTGTCGAAATACTGCGTCATCAGAACAAGCTGCATCACATCCTGGGGAGTGGAACCTGGAACTGTTTTCGCGAAATCCTCCACCGAATCTTTCAGTCCCGTAATGATCGCTTTCCTCTGATTGGCAATTCCTTCTCCCTGCAGCCTTTTCGATTCCGCCTCCGCTTCCGCCTGCTTCACTAGAAGCAGCTTGTTTGTCTCCGCGCGTGAGACCGTGGCCTCCCTCTCCCGTTGTGCCGCATTGATGTCATTCATCGCGGCCTTCACCTTTTGGTCGGGAACAATGTCGGAAATCAGGACCTTGACGATCGAGTAGCCATATTCCTTCATCGAGGCATCCAGACTATCCCTCAAATCCCCGGCAATATCGGCCTGGTTGAGGAAGGTGTCATCTAACTTCATTTTCGGCACGTGGCCGAGCACCACGTTGTAGACCATGGACTCGATCTGTTTCACGGGGTCGGATAACTTGTAGAATGCCGCCTCGACCGCGTCGGGTATCACCTTGTACTGGATCGAGACAGGGATCTGAACGAACACGTTGTCCTGAGTTTTTGTCTCCACCTGCACGTCGAACTGTTGCACCTTCATACTCAAGCGGTAAACCACCGTTTCGAGGTACGGCGTCTTCCAGTTCAGGCCGGGGCCGGCAACGCGGGCAAACTTTCCCAGCCTCTGAACGATGGCCACCTGGGCTGTTTCAACCGTGAAAAACGAACCTAGCAATACGCTCAAGGCAAAGAGAACAATCAGACCGATTAGAAACAAAAAAGCAGAGGCCACGTTACTCCTCCTATGTTTTCGCTAACGCCGATCTCTGCCGCCCACCCCTTCCGAAGGCGCGGTATTCGAGTTTCTCGAAAATTGTGTAGTGGGAAATGATCTGGATCGGCAAACTCTGTGTGTATGTCCGGCATGTTGCGGGATGATAGGCGACGCCCCAAGCCAAGTCAACGAGCTAAGTCAACGAGCCAAGTCCACGCGCACGTACTGCTTTGTTCCTAGATTGCCCGCACCGTAGACGTAGCCCAATTCTAAAAAAAGACACCTTCGCCGCCTCCGAAACCGTCGCCAAGAATCTAAGCCATCCCGTTTCAGTAAATTACCAGCTTGCAAGGCGCGGACTTCGGGACTACAGTTCCGGTCAGGAGCGCTGCCAGAATTCTGAATCACTTGCGCAGCGTTCGCACTCCAATAACAATGACAATCCAGATGCTTGTATTCCCGCGAAGCAGGATTTTCTGAGGAGAAGAAAACGATGATTAACAGAATTGCGCCCATTCTTCTGGTGGCGGGCGTTGCGGCCGCGTTTGCTGGACGGCCGGCTCCGCCCAACGGCTCCTGGAAGGTTGACAATGGTCATTCCGATGCCCGCTTTACCGTGGATGGCACAACGAATTTCGGCAAGACTGCGACTACCTTCACAGTCGGTTTCACCAGAGCGATAGGAACCGTTCGTCTCGATAAAGACGATTCCGCCAAATCCGTGGTCGATTTCAAGCTCTATCCCGCCGGTTCCATGATGCCTCCCATTGACGAAGACGGAAAAGTGAAAACGAGTTACCTTGTCACCATGGCGAATCAAACTCTCATCTGCTTCCATTCCAAGAGCGTTACCACTGACTCGGACGGCAGAATAAAAGCGGCCGGAACTCTCACCGTGACTCGTGTGGATCGCAACGTGGAATTGACGCCCAACGAGGCCTATGCGGGCCCGGTGTATGGTCCGCCCGTAATTCACCGCACTTCGCGCGATGCTACTTTCGTCTTTCACGCGCCAAAGACCGGCGAAGCAAGCGGCGCGTTTCTCCTGAAGGGATCAACCAACGTGGTTCGCGAGGATTTCCCGCAACTGGTGGCCTCCGTGATCAACACGTATTGGCCACCCGTCGTGGAGGACAAGAAGTGTGAAGCATCCTCCAGCACCAGCGCGGAAGATTACGCCGGCGCTCAATGCTCGGGGAAACTTGTGGATGACGGATCGTCTCTTCCGCAAGCTCCGACAGGAGCCAGCCAGGAAGATTATCCGGGAGCCCCGAACTTCAATGCCGTTGTCGGCCAGCATCTCAACATTCACGTTCATCTGAAACTCGTGCCGGCCGGCACCGCTGTTGCCCAAGAAACGGGCCAGTAAGAGGAAAAAACTCGAATGCGCCGGACGGAACCTCGTAATTCTCGGCTTCGGAGTGACGGCTGGCCAAAATAGAGCAACTCCCGGTCAGGTCTCACTGCGCAGGTTCCGTTCGGTCTTCGATTGCAAATCTTCTATGGCAAACTGCTGCGTACCGGCTTCTTTTCGCGTCTCGTTCGCCTCACTGGATAGCCTGCCTGCTGGGTGCAGCCACGCAACCACAAGCTACGTAGAAGGCGGCGACGCCGCCGAGCGAATGGCGAACCTTTCGAAATTATAAGGCGCTCATTCGCGAGCTTGACCGTCATCGGACTCGTGTGCTTTCATGCCTCGGCCTTCAGACCGGCCACAGGAGAAACCACGATGATCGAGGGATTAATCTCCGCCAGTCCTCGCCGCGCTTCCACACGCCGCCAAATGATCGCCGGTGTAGCAGCCGCGCTCGGCGGGCTTGCTGCCGGCAGGAATGTTTGGGCTCGCGGGGGGCAGCAGCAAAACGCTAAAGAAGCTCCCAGCGCCTCTGCAAATCAGGCTCGCACCTCGCTTCACCAGGAAATCGAATTGAAGGCCGCTCCTCAGCGCATCTACGAAATTCTCCTCGATTCGAAGCAGTTCGCAGCCTTCACCGGTACGCCGGCCACGATCGATCCCCCGGCTGGCGGCGCTTTTTCGATGTTTGGCGAAATGATCGTAGGGAGAAACGTCGAACTCATCCCCGGCCAGCGAATCGTCCAGGCCTGGCGCCCCACGCACTGGGATCCCGGCGTCTATTCAGTCGTGAAATTTGAATTGAAACCGCAGGGCAGCGGCACGCTGCTGATCCTCGACCACACCGGTTTTCCGGAAGGGGAGTACGATTCGCTCTTCAAGGGTTGGGGCAGCCACTATTGGGACCCGCTGAAAAAATATCTGGGATAAAGCGAGCGAAACTCTGCTTGTGGCGCGGAGGAAGTTACCAGGTGCTGTACGGTGTGTTCTCGAAGGGTGAAACTTTGTCCGATGCGGAATGAACCGAGCAAATTCCCGTCGTAGTTTGGTCAGGGTCCATCAACGTGTCGCAATTCACCGTGACCCAATCCTTCGTGCTCGTCATCGGGTCGTCCGGTATTGCGCCCAGATACTGCCCGGAAACGAGATCGTCCAGCGATTGCGGCGCGGCTTCCTTGTCCCTCGTGTAGTAATTGATCGCATCGTTCATCACCTTGAGATCGGTCTTCAGCACTGCTTCGCGCGAGCGAAGCACCGCATTCCGGTAATGCACGCTGGCGATTGTCGCGAGTACCAGGATAATCGCCATCACGATCATCAGTTCGATCAACGTAAACCCGCGCTGAATCGATTCGCGCCACCTGCGAGACGATTTATGCTGAGAAAGTTTCATCGCATCCGGGAAAAGAACGGCTTGGCTACCAGTCCGAATATTTCGTTCCGTCCAGCGCCGTTCCTATGGACTTCGAGTAGACGTCAAATACATCCTGCCCGCCCCAGGAGGTCGAATCCGTGTCGTCCTGAACCGAACGCAGTCCCCAATCAGCCGTGCCGGTCATCGGGTCCTTCGGAATTTCCCGCAGGAAACGCACGTGCTGGCTCTTCGCGCCGGTTAGTTGAACGCCTTTCACCAAGGTATCGAGGTCGGGAGGGTAGCCCTCGGTTCCCGCCTTCACCTGAATCAAGTTCTTGTCCGCCGCATCCTTGTAACGGTCAATCGCTGTGCGCATTTCGCGAAGATCGTAGCGTAGGTCGGCTTCTTTTCTGCGTTTTACCGCCACGCGCGCCAGCGGCACTGCCACGGCCGCCAGCACGAAAAGAATCGAGCACGCCAGGATTAACTCGATCAGCGTGAAACCCTTGGCGAGCATCCGGATTCTTCGGCCGCTGCAGCGTCTATGCGCCGGCCTTAAAGCGAAGGCGCGAGAGCCCAGAAAACGGGAGGCCATATTGCGATTTGCGCCGCTCATAGTGCCTCACTGCACCTGGATGGCGGCTTCTCCGGAAACCATGGGAATATTTCGCTGTTGAGAATCATGCGCGTTGACCTGAAGAATTTGCAGCACCGTGTTTCCCGGCGCCACCGCGCGCACAACGATTCCGAGCAGTGTTCCAGTTCCATTCACGCCCGGAGTATTCGGCTGGCGCGTCGCGGAAATAATCACTTCGCCGCGCTGCTCGTCAATTCGTTGCACGATCGCAATTTCTTGCGTGCCGCCTGATAAAAACCCTCCATTGCGTACTTCTTCCACCTGCACCACGGCTGGGTTGTAGTGAATCAGCAAGGGAATCGAGTATAGATCGGTCACGTTGGAGACGCTCAGCCCCAGTGTCATCTTGTCGCCCGGCTTCATCGCTACACTGGGCGGATCGAAACGAAGTTGAGACGCGGGAGTCGCGCCTTGCAGGTTGGCTGCTGCGACGCCTTGCACAGGTGCAGCAGGCGCCGGATTCGCGGCGGAGGGTCCTGCTTTCGAGCCCGCATCAACATCGGCGTCGCCCCGGTACACTCGCACGTTCGAATCGGTTCCTGCTGCTATCGTACGGAGGTTTGCGGCGCTGATCGAGGGCAGCCGAACGATGTGCGGCGTCAGCACGATCAGCACCTCCTGATCCACAACGTCGGTGCTATTGTCAGAAAATAGATATTTCGCCAGCGGCACGGCCACCAAACCCGGAATCCCGTTCTGACTCTTGGTCTCGGAATGTTGAATCAAGCCGCCCAGCACGCTGACCTCGCCTTCTTTCAGCCGAACATCGTGCTCGATTTTGTTCTGCGAAATAACCGGTTGTTGGATCCCGCCGATATTTGTAAACGAAGCGATTGAGGAAATGTCTACGGTCAGCTTCATGCTCACTTCGTTGTCCGGATGTACTCTCGGTGTCACGTCCACGTTCACGCCCACATCGAGATACTGGAATTGTGTGTTCACCAGGGGGTTCACAACGCCGGCACCGCCGCCCACGCCCACTCCTACGCCCGCCTGGAAGCTGCCTGTCGCCACCGGAACACGCTGGCCGATTTTCAGCGATGCCTTCTGGCCGTCCGTAATTCGGATTTCGGGGTCCTGAATGATCTTCGTTTTGCTGTCCGTCGCGATTGCGTTTGCGGTTGCGCCTGGAAGCGTGATGCTGTAATCAGCCGTCGAAAGATGCTGCAAATTGTTCAACGTGATTTGCGGAATCGTCGTCCCGGTACTCGTCGTCGAAGTGGTCGACGTAGTCGAGGTGGTTGACGTTGTGCTGGTCGTACTCGTCGTGCTGTTCGGCTGCACCGACGCTCGCGGGGTGAAGGCCAGCGAAACACTTTGACCGGGCAGTATGCCCAAATCCCTTAACCGGGAGATGTTTGCTGACATCACCTGAACGTGTATCAACACTTCCGGCTTCGATTTATCAATGTCCCGAATAATTTTGCCCGCCAGCACCAGCTTGTCCGGCGTATCGCGGATCACGATCGCGTTTTGAGAGTTCACTTGTTGAATGCGCCGCAGATCCAGAAGCTGTCGAAGTCCGGTCACGATTTCCGTCAAATCCTGCGGCGTCAAAGTGTTGGAGACGTAAAACGTCTTCACCACTTCGTCTTCCACGTCTTTGCGCTTCTGCGGATTATCGGGCGCCACGAAGATCACGCTGGGCGTAATCGGCTTCCAAAAGGATTTGCTTTCGAGCGCCACCGCATCCAGTGCTTGCTCGAGCGTCACGTTGGGCAGTTCGGCCGTGATTCGTCTCGACGTAAAATCCGGATCGAATATCACGCTCAGCCCCGCGAGTTTGGCGATCGTCTCGTACACCACGCGAGTGTCGTTCGTCATCTTCAAGTTGATGGGTTCGCGCGAAAGAGGCTTCAGTTCGGGAGGTTCCGAGAGCATCCCGTCATCTTGCGGATTATAGTTCATCGCCTTGGGAGCTTCGGATGCGTTCTGCGCCGCGATCTTCTCAAGCGTCCGCTTCACTTCCTGATCCGCAATCGAACTCGAAGGATCGACGGCCTGCGCCTTTTCAAACTCGGTCAGCGCCCGCTGCAGGTCGCCCTTTTGCTCAGCCGCTCGGCCCTGCCGGATGTGGAATTGGCCGTCCTCGAACCGCATTTGCGAGGCGCGCAGCTTGTACTCCGCGTTCGTCGGGTCTTCGCGCAGGGCCCGCTCGTAGTAGACGAGCGCGGTGTCATAGTCCTGCACCGCTTCGGCCTTCTTGGCAGTCTGGAAGTCCGAGTTGGACTTCGGGCACCCCACGAGCAGCGCCGCAATAAGCGCCAGGGATGACCCTAAAGTGAGGATTCGAAAGGGAGTTCTGGGATGTTTGGCGTTCCCGTGAATGGAACGCTCCGCGCGCACTGAAGATATTAGACCGTTTCTACAAAGCAAACACGCCCTCCGAAATCGGCTGTCTCAGAACTTTCGCTGTCTTAAGACCAGGCTGTCTCAGGACTTGAAAAGTCTAGCACCCGCTCTGTGATGCGGCAACAAATCCCCGCGTTGCCGTACTTAGAAACTAATACCCCCCGCCGCGGCCCTTTGAGGCCGATAGATGAACGACCGAGGCTGCTTGGAACTCGGGGCGAATCCGTGACTTGCGAGACCTCTCGCTCCGCGGCTATCATGTTTGGTTCATGAAATCGGCGGCGAAGAAGCAGCACTATGAAGGCCTGAAGATCGTCGCGCAGAATCGCACGGCTTCGTACAACTACACCCTTGGCGATAAGTTCGAAGCGGGCCTCGTGCTTGTCGGCACCGAAGTGAAAACGCTTCGCGAGGGCAAAGCCGCGTTGCGGGACGCCTTCGCCGAGATTCGCGGCACTGAGGCCTGGCTGGTGAACTCTCATATTCCGGAGTATTTGCCGGGCGGTTCGCGGAACCACGACCCGCTGCGCAAGCGCAAACTTCTCCTGAACCGGCGCGAGATCGATAAGCTCCAGGTTCAGATTCAGCAGAAAGGCATGACCATTGTCCCGCTGAAGTTTTACTTCCGCGACGGGATGGCCAAGTGCGAACTCGCGGTCGGCAAAGGCAAGAAGTTCCACGACCGCCGCGAATCCGAGAAACAAAAAGAAGCAAAACGGGAAGCCAGCGAAGCGATCAGCCGCTCTCGCCGCCGATAAAATCGAAAGATTCGATCGGCGATAAATCGAAAGGAAAACATGCAGATCCAGGTTGACTCTGAGCCGTACTCTTCAATTCAAAGCGATGCGCTCGTAACGTATGTTTTTGACGAAGGCAACAAAATCGAGGGCCTTCTAGCCGATATCGACCGCCGCATGACGGGCGGGCTCGCCACGCTGGTCTCGAGTGGTGAGCTCACGGGAAAAGCTCTCGAAACCGTGCTGCTGCATTTTCCCGAGGGCATGGACGCGAAGCGCTTGCTCCTCGTCGGGGCAGGTAAGCCCGGAAAATTCGCGGTCGGCGATCTGCGAAAAATCGCCGGCGCGGCACTGCGCTACTTGAAATCGCGCGGCGTGAAGAATTTCGCATTTCTTACGCGCGAGGGCGAACGAAGCCCGGCCGCCGCGCAAGCTATCACGGAAGGCCTGCTGGTTGCTGATTTCGAGTCCGACAAGTACCGCTCGGAGAAAAAGAACAACAAAGAGATTCAATCCGTCTCGCTCGCAGGATTCGAAAACGGTTCGTCCTCCGGGGTCAACGAGGCCATCGAGCGCGGGCGCGTGATCGCCGAATCGCAGAATTTCGCGCGTGACCTGATCAACGAGCCTTCCAACCGCCTGACGCCGCGCATGCTGGCAGCCAAGGCCGAGGCGATGGCCAAGGAAGTTGGCCTGGGCGTCGAAATTCTCGACGACCGCAAAATCACCGAGCTGAAAATGGGAGCATTGCTGGGAGTGGCGCAGGGAAGCGTGGAGCCGCCGCGCGTAATCGTGTTGCGCTACGAACCGCAAACGCCGCGCCCGGGCGCGCCGGTGCTCGGGCTTGTCGGCAAAGGGGTGACGTTTGACACGGGCGGCATTTCCATCAAGCCCGCCGACAACATGGAAAAGATGAAGTACGACATGGGCGGCGCCGCCACGATGATCGGCGCGATGCGCGCTTTGGCTTTCCTGAAGCCATCGATTTCGGTAATCGCCGTGATGCCCGCGACAGAGAACATGCCGGGCGGGCGCGCGCAGAAGCCGGGCGACGTGCAGGTCGCCATGTCCGGGAAAACGATCGAGGTGATCAACACGGACGCCGAAGGCCGCATGGTACTGGCCGACGGACTCACTTACGCGAAGAAACTCGGAGTGACGCACATCATTGACGCAGCCACGCTCACCGGCGCGATTCAGGTGGCGCTCGCGAATGTTCACGTGGGCGCGTTCGGCACGCCGCGCGAATATCTCGATCAGTTCCTCGAGAGCGCAAGAGCCGCGGGCGAAAAGATGTGGCCGATGCCTATTGACGACGAATACCAGGAAATGATCAAGAGCAACATCGCGGACATTCGCAACACAGGCACCGGCAAGGGCGGCGGCGCGATCACAGGAGCGTGGTTCATCAAGGAGTTTGCGGAAGACACTCCGTGGATTCACCTGGACATTGCGGCGACGTGCTGGGTGGATGAAGGCCGCCCGTGGCTGGCCAAAGGCCCGACGGGCGTTGCGATTCGTTCGATCGTGGATTTCGCGATGAACCTGAAGTAGCCGCCGCCCGCGGACGGAGTTTCGTCGCCTGATCCAGTCGAACCCTGCGGATTTGAGCATCGGGTCACATTTTTTCCGGGGCTGTAATTCCCATCAATGCGAGCGCTGCTTCGAGCTGGTCATGTACGATCCCAGTCAAGCGGAGTAAGAATGATTTTCGTTCCGGGTTTTCTTCGCTCAGGATCGGATGCTTGTGGTAGAAATTGTTGAACGCCTGCGCTAATTCAAATGCATATCGCGCGAGGAAAGCTGGCTCCTGCGCCGATACGGCTTGATGTACTCGCCCTTCGAGCGAACCAGCCAGCAGCAGAAGCTCCCACAGGTCATCACCAGTGGGTGCGCTGAGGAATTGCTCGGAATCGAAGCTCCCGCGTTCCATGCGAACGTAGTTATCGATGTCAGGTTTTTTAGCGGCATTCTCGAGCGCATGCCATTTCCGACCAATGCCGTTGATGCGGACGACGGCGTATTGGACGTAGGGGCCGGTTTCGCCTTCGAAGCTGAGGGCGTCTTTGAAATCGAAGGCGATGACCGTTGAGCGCGTGAAGCGCAGCAGGAAGTAGCGAAGCGCGCCGACGGCTACCGCGTGCCCGATTGCTTGGCGGTCGGCTTCGGGCTCCTCGGGATGGCGGGCGTCCACTTCGGCTTGGGCGCTTTCTTCGAGTCGGTCGAGCAGGTCGTCGGCTTTCACGCCCTGGCCTTTACGGCCGCTTACTTCGACGTACGGTTTCTTGGCGTCTTCTTCGGGAATCTCGTAGCCCATTTCGCGAGCGCAGCGCGGCGTGAGAGCGACGACGTTGTAGGCGAAATGTTTTAAGTGGTCCGCTTGCTCGGTGTAGCCGAGGGCGCGGAGGCCCGTTGCGACTACTTGCTGCGGATACGCCTGGCGCGAATCCACCACGTTGAAAACTTCCTTTGCGTGGCCGAAATGAGGCGCGCCCGCATCGCTGCGGTCGCTCGCTGTGACCCAGGCTTCGTGTCCATCGGGATGCGTGTGGAAACGCTGGTAGTGAAAATCGCGGTTGAGGAGGCCGAACTTCCAGAGGTGGTAGGCGATGTCTTTTCCGACGTAGGTGACGGTGCCGTTGGAGCGGACGATGATTTTCGCTTCGTTCACCTCGGTGTTTTCTTCCTCGGCTTCGGCCGGCTCGGCGCTATCTTTGTTCTCTTGTTTGTTTTGTTCTTTGTCCTGATCTTTGTCCCGTTCCTTGTCCTTCGGAAGCTGCATGACCCAGCAGCCGGCGTTTTTTCCTGTGGTTGCGAGCTGAATTGCGCCGCTCTTTTTTAGCATGTCGAAGGCGGCGTCCCAGAATTTGAGGTGCAGGATTTCGCTTTCCTGCGTGAGGAGGTCGTAATCGATTCCGAGGCGGTCGAGCGTTTCGAGATGGCGATGAACGATGGCGGTGGCCACCGGAGCGGCCATTCGCGCGGCTTCGCCATGGCCTTCCTCGATTTCTTTCAAGGTGCGCGCGCGCAGCTCGAGACGGGACTTGTCTTCGGCGAGAAATTGCGTGACGCGCGTGTAGAGGTCCCAGCAAACGTAGTCGAAGCGCGGCTGAAGGGTGAGGGCGCGAACCTCGTCGATTGATTTTTTCTCGAGGTGGAGAAATCCGAGAACTACGTCGGCGACCTGGACGCCGGTATTGTCGACGTAATTCTGAATCTCGACATTGCGCCCGGCATGGCGCAGCAGTCGCACAAAGGTGTCGCCGAGGACGGCATTGCGAAGGTGGCCTATGTGTGCGGCTTTGTTGGGGTTGATCGCGGTGTGCTCGACGATTGTCTTGGGCGCATCGGGGCCGGCGGCCGCGGATTTCTGGGCCGACTCCTTGAATGCGCCTTTGAAAAATTCCGTGCGGTCGAAGAAAAAATTCAGGTAGCCGGCGCCGGCCACGTCGACGCGCGCGACGCCGTCAATGGGGGCGAGCGAATTGGCGATTTCCTGAGCGAGAGCGCGGGGCGGCTTTTTGAGGCGCTTGGCCAGCTCGAAACAGACCGGCGAGGCCGCTTCACCCATGGCGAGCTTCGGGGGGCGCTCGGTGGCGATGGGCACGTCGGTCTTGTAACGCTCGTGGATATGGTGGCGCAGCGCTATGCGGATGCGGTCTTCGACGACTTTGTACACAAGCCTCCTACGGACGCGCTGAAAGAATCCGCGATTATAGGGAATGCGGCGAGGGGCGTCAAAGCGGGAGGGGAGCCAAGGAGGCCGTGTGGATAGGACGGCAAAAGCGCAAACCGAAAAGGCGGTTTTGTTACGATTAGAAATTGCGGGGAGCGAGTGTTTTCTATGAGTTACGGGAAATTCTAATCGCGGCGTTACGATTAGAATCTTGAGGCGTTTTGGGGGTCTTATCTCGCCCACGCTCCGGAGAGCGGGGCTGAGAGGATCGCGGGAGGTCTTGATCCTCGTTCATCGCGGCTCAGCTACTTTCTGGCCGTAATTACTTGAAGCCGATCGAAAAACGGCGCGTATTAACTCTGAAGTAACTATCAATCCAATTGAGCTAGCTGGCCAATGAGGTGACGACAGACGCTTCCAACTTGATTGTGGCGGGCGGGTCTGAGACCCGCCTCTACTGAGCAAATTATCATTTTTTCCAATGCCATAGTCAGGATGAGGAGGGAGCCACGCGCACGCCTGCGTAGAAGCCGGATTTGACAGGACTTAGAGGGCAGACTAACATCATTTTTTCGGCCTTGCCGCGAGGACTCTGGCAGTGCACTCATGAAAAGTTTGCGGATCGCGTACTTCGACTGTTTTTCGGGCATCAGCGGGGACATGGTGCTGGGCGCGCTGGTGGACGCGGGTGTGGAGCTGCGCGAGATCGAAGCCGGCCTGCGAGGGCTCGGGCTCGAGAATTGGAGCATCGCGGCCTCGAAGGTGCAGCGCGGAGCGATTTCCGCGACGCAAGTGAGAGTCGAGGCGCGGGAGGAGCACCATCATCGCGGGCTTGCGGTGATTTTGAAGCGGATCGAGCAGGCTCATCTGGCGCCGCGGGCGGCTGCGCGCGCGAAGAAAATTTTCGAGAGGTTGGCGGCGGCCGAAGCGAAGGTGCACAACATGGAAGTGGAAAAGCTGCATTTCCATGAAGTGGGGGCGGCGGATTCGATTGTGGATATTGTGGGGTCGGCGATCGGATTCGACCTGTTGGGGATTGATGAGTTCGCGTGTTCGCGATTCGACGTAGGCGGAGGGCAGGTAAGAACCGCGCACGGAGTGCTTCCCGTGCCGGCGCCGGCGACTGCGGAATTGCTGCGGGGCGCGCCAGCGTATTCGAGCGGAATCGAGAGGGAGCTGGTGACGCCGACGGGAGCGGCGATTGCGACGACGCTGGCGACGCGCTATGAAGAAATTCCGCCGATGACGCTGCGAACGATTGGTTATGGGGCGGGGTCGGCCGATCTGAAAGAGAAGGCCAACGTGCTGCGGCTGTTGATTGGCGATGCGGATTCGACGGACGCCGCAGAATCGAAAGCGGACGGGCGCTGGGATTCGCCGGTTACGGTGATCGAGACGAATGTGGACGACATGAGTCCGCAGATATACGGCTACTTTGCCGAACGGGCGCTGGCGGCAGGAGCGCTGGACGTGTTTTCGACGCCGGCGCAGATGAAGAAGAACCGGCCCGGGCAGCTTGTGACGCTATTGAGCGATCCGAAGAATGTGGCGCGGTTGATGGATTTGATCTTTGCGGAGACGACGACGATTGGCGTTCGCACGTATGATGTACGCCGGAAAACGCTGCAGCGCGAGTTTGTGCCGGTGGAAACGCCGCTGGGTTCGGTGCGGATGAAGGTTTCACGCATGAATGGGACGATCTTGAATGCGACGCCGGAGTACGAGGATTGCTTGAAGATCGCGGCTGAGCGCGGCGTGCCGCTGAAGCAGGTGATGGCGGCGGCGAGCTTTGAATTTGAGGCAAAGAGGCAAGGAAACAAGAAAGCAAGGAAGCAGCGAAACGCAAGCGAGCCGGTAATTTATGGAAAATCCGACCATTCTTGATAGCAGGACGAAGTACTACCTTACGACGCCGATTTACTATGCGAATTCGCGGCCGCACGTGGGGTCTGCGTATACGACGATCGTGTGCGACGTGATCGCGCGGCACAGACGGATGACGGGCTTTGATGTGGCGTACCTGACGGGCACGGATGAGCACGGCGTGAATATTGAACGTGCGGCGGAGAAGGCGCGGATCTCGCCTGCAGAGCTGGTGGATCGGAACCAGCAGATATTTGTCGAGCTTTGGAAGCTGCTGGGGATCAGTTATACGCGTTTCGTCCGCACGACTTCGATGCACCATGCGCGGTCGGTTCAGACTCTTGTCCGGCGCACGCTGCGACGTTCACCGAATGCGATTTACAAAGCGAAATATGAAGGCCGCTACTGCATTTACGACAATCTGTACATCAGCGACACGCCGGAGCCGGCGGATTGTCCTACCTGCGGGAGGCCGGGAGAGCTGATTTCCGAGGAAAATTATTTCTTCCGGCTTTCGGCATATGCGGACCGTTTGCTGGGGCTTTACAAAAGCTGTCCCGAGTTTGTTCAACCCGCTTTCCGGCTGAATGAAGTGAGGAGCTTCGTGGAGAGCGGGCTGAAAGATATTTCCATCAGCCGCAAATCGATCAAATGGGGAATTCCCTGGCCGGATGATCCGGAGCACGTGTTTTACGTGTGGTACGACGCCTTGACGAGCTACATGACCGGGATCGGATTTGGAGAGGGCGACGAAGGCAGCGAAGAATTCCGGAGATACTGGCCGGCGAATCTGCACATGGTCGGGAAGGAAATTATTCGTTTCCACGCGGTGTACTGGCCGGCATTCCTGATGGCAGCGGAGTTGCCGCTGCCGCGTCACGTGTTCGCGCACGGGTGGCTGCTTTTCGAACAGGAAAAAATGAGCAAGTCGAAAGGGAACGTGGCGTACACCGAACCGATTGTAAAGGTGCTGGGGAATGACGCGTTGCGCTATTACCTGTTGCGCGAAGTGGTTTTCGGGCAGGACGGAAATTTTTCGCGCGATGCACTGATTACGCGTTACAACGCCGATCTCGCCAATGGCCTTGGCAATCTGGTGAGCCGCATTCTGACCATGGTGGAGAAGTACCGCGAGGGGAAGATTCCCGATCCGCCGTTTCCACCATCGAGCGATCAGGTGATTTCGGTGAAGTGTGCAGGGGTGAGGGGCGAGGCGCGGGCGCTGATAGACGGGCACAATTTCAGCGGGGCGCTCGAGAAGATATGGTCATTGATCTCGACGATCGACAAGTTCGTGACCGACAACAAGCCGTGGGATCTGGCGGCCGACGAGCAGCACAGAAAACGGCTGGATGGAATTCTTTACGATTCCTGCGCGGGGCTGCGGATTGTGACTTTGCTGTTGTATCCGTTTCTGCCCAATGCGACGGAGAAAATCTGGTCGGCGCTGGGGCAGTCGGGGAAACTCGAGAAGCAGTTAATTGACGAAACGCCGTGGGGAAGCCTGATGCCGGGGACTCAGATCGGCAGACTCGAGCCGATTTATCCGCGAGTGGAGAAAAAGGAAACTTCAGAGAGGATCGAAGCCATGGAACAGGAAATTCGGAATCCGGGCAGAGCGGCGCCAGCGGGAACGAGTGCTACGCCAGCAGCAAGCACGACACCAGCCGGAGCCGGGGGTGCGGGAGCGACGGCACCTGCACCGGGCGCGAAAATCACGATTGACGATTTCGCGAAGGTGGAGCTACGCGTGGGCGTGGTGAAGTCTGCCGAGAAAGTGCAGGGAGCTGACAAGCTGTTGAAAGTGATGGTGGACATCGGCGATGAAGTTAGGCAGGTGCTGGCGGGAATCGCGCTGGCGTATGCGCCGGAGCAGCTGGTGGGACGCAAAGTGGTGGTGGTGACGAATCTTGCCCCGCGGAAGATGAGAGGGCAGGAGTCGAACGGGATGCTGCTGGCCGCGTCGGACGGGGCGGATGGGAAGCCCGTGCTGGTGACGTTTGCGGAAGATATTCCTGCCGGGGCGAAGGTGAAATAACCAATTATGGGCACTGGTGAGCCCGATTCATACGAGATACTGTCGTCGCATTACGACAGTGGCTATTGCTCCAAGCAAGATTTGGTCGACGCGCCGTTCTACGTTGATGTTGCCCGGAAATGCGGTGGGCCGGTGCTGGAGATTGCGTGCGGAACTGGGCGCGTCTTGCTGCCCATTGCCCGAGAGGGAATCGAAATCGAGGGTGTGGACAATTCTGGGGCGATGTTGCGCATTCTCCGCCGCAATCTGGAACGGGAGCCGCGCGAAGTACGCGAGCGAGTGACGATTCACGACGGTGACATGCGCGCCTTCCGCCTGGAAAGAAAATTTCAGCTGGTGACCATTCCGTTTCGTCCGCTTCAGCATATGTACAACGTGCAGGATCAAGTGGCCGCCTTGACGACTGCGGCGTTTCACGCGGGGGAAGGCGGTAGAGTAGTGTTCGATGTTTTCTTTCCGAACTTCGAGGGAATTCCTACGAACATCGGAAAAGAGATCTTAGATCTGGAGTGGACAATTGATGCGAAGCCGCCGAAGGTGGTGCGGCGATACTTTCGCAAGAAGTCGTACGACAAAATTCAGCAAACACTTAGCGGTGAATTTGTCTTCAGGACCTATGAAGGAGACAAACTGATTCTCGAGGAAACCGGCCCCCTGAAAATGTCTTACTACACATACCAGCAAATGCGCGCGCTTTTTCTGCTGGCGGGGCTGGAACCGGAAGAAGAATACGGTTCCTTTAGGCGGGAGCCTCTTGATAATGCGTCGCAGGAGATGATTTTTGTTCTGAAGAAGCTTGATCCGTGCAAGCCTCACACCTCGGGTGTGAGAGGAAATTAGTCTTGCGAATTATTGACTCACACGCCCACCTGGAGTTTCCGGAGTTTGACGAGGACCGCGACGCAATCCTGGAGCGCGCTCGGGCAGCGGGCGTCGAGACGTTGCTGGCGATCGGGAGCGGGACGGGACCTGAGCGGCTGAACGCGGCGATTCCGTTTGCCGAGCAGCACGAGTGGATTTATGCGACGGTGGGGATTCATCCGCACGAAGCGAAGCTTGCGACCGAAGAACATTTCGCGAAGCTTGACGAACTGGGGAAACATCCGCGCGTGATTGCGTGGGGTGAGATAGGCCTCGACTACTATTACGATCATTCGCCGCGGGAGGTGCAGCAGAAGGTGTTTCGACGACAACTGCGACAGGCGCGGGGGGCGAAGTTGCCGATCGTGATTCACTGCCGCGACGCGTGGGAAGACTGCCTGGGGATGATCGAGCAGGATTGGCGTTCGAGCGGGTTGGGCGGAATTCTGCACTGCTTTACCGGGACGGTGGCGGATGCAAAGCGCGGGCTGGATATGGGGTTCATGGTTTCCTTCGCGGGCAACGTGACTTACAAAAAAATGCAGCCGCTGCGGGACGTCGCGAAGGAAATTCCGCTGGAGCGGCTGCTGACGGAGACGGATTCGCCGTTCTTGCCGCCCGAAGGGAAGCGCGGGAAACGGAACGAGCCGGCGAATGTGGTGGAGGTAGCGCGAGCGTTGGGGAATGTGAGAGACTTGCCGGGCGAAGAGGTGGCGGCAGTAACTGCTGCGAATTTTCGGCGTTTTTTCCGTCTTGAGGCGCAGAATCAAGCGACCCGCAAAGGATAAAATTCGAAGATGGGCTTTGCCGTCCAGACCGTAAAGGAAATTTTCGAGCTGGTTCGCGACGATCTCACGCTGGTGGAGCGGGAGATTGCCGGGCAGAACGCGGCGGCGATCGAGCCGGTGTGCGAGATTTCGAGCTATTTGCGCGAGGGCGGGGGGAAGCGGCTGCGTCCGGCTTTGCTTCTACTGGCGGCTGGGGCTTCGGGTTATCGCGGGCCGAGCGCGATACGGTTGGGCGCGGTGGTGGAGCTGATTCATAACGCGACTTTGATTCACGACGATGTGATTGACGGCGCGAACACGCGTCGGGGGCGTCCGAGCGCGAATGCGCGGTGGGGAAATCACATGAGCGTGCTGGCGGGCGACTGGCTGTACATGCAGTCGTTCGAGATGGCGCTTCGCGAGCGGAATTTTGCGATCCTCGACATTCTGATCGATCTGACGCAGAACATGGTGGAAGGGGAGTTGCTGCAGTTGACGCGGCTCGGGCAGATTGATTTGACGGAGACGGAAGCGACCGAGCTTGCCTATCGCAAGACGGCGTGCCTGTTTAGCGGATGCTCGCGGCTGGGGGCGATTCTGGGCCGGCAGTCGAAAAGCGTGGAAGACGCGCTGGGCGAATATGGACGAAATGCGGGGCTGGCGTTTCAGCTCGTGGATGACTTGCTGGATTTCACGGCGTCGCCCGAGCAGCTGGGGAAGCCGGTGCTGAGCGATTTGAAGGAAGGCAAGGTGACGCTGCCGCTGATTTTTGCGCTTCGTTCGGAGGCGGCGCTGGCCGCCGCCAGAAATGGGCATGACGGGAACTGGGCGAGTGGGCGGCGTCTGGTGGCGACTGTGCTCGAAGAACGCGGCTTCGTGAGCGTGCGCCCGGAGCAGATTACGCGCTTGGTGCGTGAGAGCGGATCGCTCGAACGCGCGGCGAAGCTCGCGCACGAATATGTGGCGCGCGCGAAAGATGCTCTGGCTGAATTGCCCGACTCGGAGTACCGGCGGGCGCTGCTTGCGGTTCCCGATTTCATTCTCGCCCGCGAGAACTAAGACCGAAATTCTGATTTGTAAGCGACCGACCGCAGCTACGGCTATTTCGCTGCTGAACTTTTCTCTCCTGAACTACCGGCAGCCGCGGGTGCTTGCTTTCCGAAGCGCACTTCGTGCGCAATCAGATCGCTCCCTACCGGCTTGGCATGAATTACGACGCGGTCGCCCACTTTCAGGTCTTTGAACGTAGCGCTGGCCCCGCTTTTGACGAACGATGTATCGGGCGCGATTTTTAGTACCTGCACTTCCTTGGACTGAGTTTCGACGGTGATCTCGGTGTCCGTAATTTTTGTGACGGTACCGAGAACGTGCTTGTCGGTGCCGTGAGCGAATGCGACGGTAGCGAGCGAAACTATCGCGAGGAGCGCGAGTATTTTGGTTAGCAAGATTCCTCCTTCGAGTGATATTGAAAATTGTTGTGTTTAGCGCCCATTCAAGAAATCTTCTTCCGACTGTTCCTCTTTCATCTCCGCGGGGCTGCGCGGATTGTGATTCTTCATGTCATCGAGATCCTCTTTGGTTAGATGCGGCAACTGCCGGATGAAGAGGACCAGGTGCCAGGTCTCGTGGTCGTTGGGGCCGCCGGCGCCCCAGGCGGGCATGCCGGTAAGCCGGATGCCGTTTTCGATGATGTAGTAGAGCTCGCCGTCGGTGAGGTTCTGGGTTTCTGCCAGACGCATATCCGGAACGCGCGGGTATAGATTCTGGCCAATCTCGGTCTTTCCGCTGCCGTCGTTTGCATGGCAATTCGCGCAATGATCGGCGAAATGGCGACGCGCTTCGATGAGGGCGTCAGGGCTGGATTCCATCGGGTTTTTCGCGGAGCGCGCCGATCTTGGGATGGAGAGCCTCTGCACCGTTCGACCGAGGAAGGTCTCGAAGGAGGCGGGAGCGATCCGCGCGCTCATCCCGGTAAGAATAAACCATTCGAAGACTACCGCGAAGATGGCAACCAGGATCGTGAGTGGAACGATGATGCGCAACAATCCGTCTCCTAACCTAACATGAATCGCCTGAACAATTGTGATCGCTTGCTAGTAATGAAACCTCCAGCGAATGGAGCCGATAAACTGGCGCGGCTCGACGAAGTGAGTTCCGCCGAACGTATTGCTCGTATCCAGCAGATAGCGATTGTCGCTGATATTGATGGCTGTGAATGAAAGAGACAGCCGTTCGCCAAAGTTCTTCGCGATCGACAAATCAAAAGTCGTGTGTGAAGGGAGGTGTTGCGGACCGTCGCCGTTCAAAAAGCCTGAGCCGAAAGTCAGGTTGCCGCTCGTTGACGTCTTCCAGGGAAGCTGCAAGTCATAACCTGTGCTCAATGTATCGCGCTGGTCATGATCCAGAAAAAAGTATCCCATGCCCGGGGGCGTGAAGTCTGTAAGGCCGCCGGTTACGGCGCCTGCGCCCTGCGCGTATTGATGAGAATATGCCAGGTGAACCCGGGCGCGGTGGAAAATTTCCGGTGAGCGTACAGTGGTTTCCCAGCCCCGGATACGGGCGTGGTCGATGGTGAGCGGAAGAAAGATATTCGAGTTTCCAAGGACGTCGTGGTCAAGAAAATTTCGCGCGGCCGTGTGGAAATAGTCTTCGTCAAACGTCCAGCCGCGGAAGGGAATCGCGATGCCGACTTCCCATTGCTCGTCGCGTTCGCCGTGAAGCGGGAGAAAGCCGAAGCCCGGCTGGAGGAGATTCTGGGAAACGGTATCGAGCGGCGGAGCCTGGTAATAGCGGCCGTAGAACCCGCGCAATATCGCGTTTAACTTGGGGACGCGAATCGCAGCTCCCACCCGCGGGTCGGCGGAGTTTTCGTTCACCAGACCGTCGAAATGCGTGAGGCGAACGCCGCCGTTGAGGGTGAGCCAGGATGCCGGCTTGTACTGGTCTTCCAGGAAGACAGCCTGCAGATTGCCCCAGACGATCTGTCTCTCCGTTTCGGGGGTGCCGCGGCCGTTCTCGTCGTTCGGGGTGACGCTGAAAAAAGTGTTGTCGTGCTGTCCGTAGACGTACAGTCCGCCGCGAAAACTGTTCTTGCCTTGGACAACCGAGAGGGAAGCCTGCACACCCACGTAGTTTGATGCCCGGTTGTCAATCGTGATCGTAGGCGTATCGTCAGGACCGGAAGTGAGGCGCGCGCTGTTGTAATGATAAAACGGCGAGACAGTCAAGACAGCGCCGGGGCTGAGTGTCCGCACCCATGAAAAATTCACGAAGGAGTCCGCCTCGTTGTCCGAATCGCGAATCGAACAATTCGGTTCAGGCGGAATCGGTTGCGGGCAAATCGATTGCTGTTCGGGAGTATTCGGCACCCGATAAAAATCGTGACGCGCAGATGCAACGAGCCGCAATTGGTCGCTTGGCGTTACGTTGAAGATGAGCGAGCCGAATCCACCCACTCCGTCGCCTAGATCGTGGATGATCTGCGGCACAGGTGTTTGAAGGCTCGCGTCCGAGCGATTGGCGTCCACGCTGGCATAGTACGCAAAACGCTCCGTGTGACCGCCCAGATTGATCTGGCTATTGGTCTGGTTGTAGCTGCCATAGGTGGCGAGAATATCCATGTCGTTGTTGCGTTCGAAGCCGGTGTGCGGGACGACGTTGAACACACCGAAAGTACGGTCGCCGTAATCCGCCGCATATCCGCCGCGTTGCACTTCGAAATAGTCAACGTCCTTCGGATCGAATTGCGGGCCCACGTTGCTGGCAATGCTCGTATTGGGGACAGGTACCCCGTCAACCAGCCAGCTAACCTGGTGTCCGCCGCGAATGTGAAGCTGATCGTGGACGATGTACGTGCCTGGAACGAAATTCGTAATCATAGCCAGGCTGTTGGTGCGTGTGGCGCCGGGAGATGCAGCGATGTCCGAATGAGTGACTAGCGTTTGTGTGGTCGAAGAGGATGTATCGATTTCCTGCGACTGCGCGTCGGCGGTTACCTGGACAATTTGCGTGGCGCCGTTAATCTTGAGTTCAAAGTGCAGCACTGGCGAACTGCCGGAGGTTACGACCACGCGTTCAGAAACGTCGCGAAATCCTGGCTGGGTGATGTTGATCGTATATTCGCCGACGGCGACAGCGTTGAACTGAAATTGGCCAGTCTGGTCGGTCGCGACCGTTTGTGACCGAGCTGAAGTGCTGGACTTGAGCGTGACCTCGACGCCCGCAATTGGCCGGTGCTGGGCGTCGTGAACTATACCGCGAATATTGCCGAAAATAGTTGCTGCCAGCACTGGAGCAAAGAACAACAGCGCTACCGGAAACAGGAAGGGAGCAAATCTCCAAACAAACGAACGCATACAGACCTCCGCGAGAGTTTGAACAGATGAAGCGGCGGAAATGCGGTCAGCTGCGAGGAGGCTCGAATGGAGCGGAACGAAAGCCCAAATATGCGGCTACATCGCGCCGGGTGATCTTCGCGCGAGCGGGGATAGGTAACACCAAACTCACCGATGATGACAGGGTGGTGGGAGCCAGAGGGGCGAGAAACCCAAAGTCCAGCCGTTGATGGCCAGCCTTCATAGAACAAAACATGGCGTGGCCGACTTGCCCGTGATGGCAATCTATGCTTTCCTGCGATTCCGGCGCATGGCTAGTATGCGATCCATGGCGAAGGCAACACAGGTTGTTGCAGGCGCTACCCAGTCCTGATGACGCGCGTGCGAGAAGCGCAAGCGGAGTGGCGAACAGAACGAGCATTAGGAGGGTGGCCTGAGCGCGTTGCATCTGTGATTAGGTTAGCACAGGTTCTGCATAGGATGTATTCGCTCGAATGATTTGGTAGTGACCGACGGCACACATTTGCGTTTCGAAAAATTAAGCGATAGGCTGGCGGCGTGCTGCCGCTCAAGCTCGTTTACAATGACCGCTACGATCTGAATCTGGGCGCACATGTTTTCCCTTCCCAAAAGTACCGTCTTGTTTATGAAAGGCTCCTGCAAGATGGCATTGCCACGCCAGAAGACTTCCTAAAGCCTACGCCCGCTGACGATAAAGACATTCTGCGAGTTCATTCACAGGATTATGTCTACAAGCTCAAGAGCGGATCACTCACTCGCGCGGAGGTGATGCGCATGGAAGTGCCTTATTCCACGGAGCTGATGGAAGCGTGCTGGCTCGCCGCGGGCGGTTCGATACTAGCCGCGCAACGAGCTCTCGAGGATGGTTTTTCCGCGAACATCGGCGGCGGCTTTCATCATGCGTACCCGGATCATGGCGAAGGGTTCTGCGTGATTCACGATGTGGCAGTTGCTATTCGAAGGATGCAAGCCGACGGAGCGATTGAACGAGCGATCGTGGTGGATGCGGATGTCCATCAAGGGAACGGTACGGCAGCAATTTTCGGCGGCGACGAGACGGTCTTCACAATGTCAATTCATCAGGAACACAACTATCCGTATCCCAAGCCGCCTTCCACAGTGGACGTAAATCTGCCTGACAAGATCGGTGACGCGGATTACCTGGCAATTCTCGAAAAATACCTGCATCGTTCGTTCGAGGAGTTCTCGCCGCAGCTGCTCTTCTACGTGGCGGGTGCGGACCCTTATCGGGAAGATCAGCTGGGCGGGCTTGCATTGACGATGGAGGGGCTGGCGCGGCGCGATGCGCTGGTGATGGGTTACGCGCAACGAAATCAAGTTCCAACGGCGGTGACGCTGGCGGGCGGATATGCGCGGAAAGTCGAAGATACCGTTACGATCCACGTGAATACGATCAAGGCAGCGATAGAAGCGGCACAGCGGCATAGTGCGCGTGCTGTTTCGCCCTCACCATGAGGGCATGTTCCCGGACTTACTTTGTGGGAGCGCTCATCGCGGTCTGAATCGCGGTTGTGAGCTCTTCCGAGAAAGTATCTGGATTAAAACCACCCACGCGATAAACGATTTTTCCTTTACGGTCAATGATGATCACCGTCGGCAGACTGTCTACTTTCAGAAATTCGTCCAATCCATCGGCGAAAGCGACTGGAACGGTCCATTTCTCACGGGCGACAAAAGGAGCAACGAGCGATTGGTCATCATCCGTGTTGATGGAGAAGAAGAACAAGTTCGGATCGCCGGAGTAGTTCTTGGCGACCCGATCAAATAACGGCTCAAGGATATGGCATGGCGTGCACCAAGTGGCCCAGAAGCTCATCACAACCGTCTTTCCTCTGTAAGGGGCTACGAACAGGGGACTGTTGTCCAGACGCCGGAGAACAAAAGCATACAGATCCTGCGCGCCGGAATTTCGGGCGGTGGAATTATCACTGGCCGAGCCCGGCCGCAGGTAATCGTAAGTGGAGAGAATCTGCTCGCCTAGGCCTTGCTCGTTGCCATGCGTTTGTTTCCATACATTCCCAAGCTTCATGCGGATCTCGGCGCGGTTCACTTTTCCTGCAGGTCCTGATTCAGGCAGCACAAAGGCGAGAGAATATTCCTGAACGGCGCGTCCCAAATCCTTCTGAATTTCCGCGATTTCGCCCAGCGACTCCGCGGCGACGGCGTTCGCCCGGAGGGCATAGCTCATCTGCAAATCTTTAATCGCGGCATCGTACGCGCGCTGAGATTTTCCGATCTGGCCACGCAGAGCGTATAGCTGGCTCAGAATCGTATCGCGGTGATCCTGCCATTCGTTAAGCGACACTCGCTCGGGCCGTTCGTTGGGCGTGGACTTTTGAACTCGATCGAGCACACGAGAAACGTATCCACTGGCGCGAACGAGGCTGGCATCGTCACGCTTCCGCTGGAGAATCGCAACCGCAAGCAGCATCATCTCGGAGTCGTCGGGATGCTCGGCGATGAGTTGTTCGGAATAGTCAAGAGCGCAATCATCATCGCGAAGCTGCTGGCAAGCCTCGACAAGGGCGCGATCGACGGCAGTTCGACGCGGTGCTTCCGGAAATCGCCGCAGATACTCTTTCAGGTTGCGTACGAGCGCAGCGCGGTCATTTCCAGCGGAGTTGAGAGCTTTTTGCAGCTCAGCTTCGGCATCCGCGTCGCGTTTCGCGTCTGAACTAGCTGCAGATTTCGATGCAGCCGGCTTCGATGTTGAAGTCTGCGCGAAATTGGCGGTGGTGCCCGCAAGAAAAGCGCAACCACAGGCAATGAGATGGACAGCTCGCATTTCGAGTCATTTTAGCGCGGAAACCATAAAATAGAGTCGTTTCAGGATGGGGAGTAATCAGTGAAGAAGAATTTTGCCTGAGCTTGTCTCGACCTCGACGCGCGCTTTGCCGTCGCCGATTCGTGCACGCAACTCGTGCTTGCCGGTGGTTCCTTCCATGGTAATGGGAATTTGTGTGTCGATGTCGCCGGAACTCGTGCGCGCGTAGAGACGAAGATTGGTGCTGGGCGGAACTCGAAGGGTGACCGTGCCAGACGAGGTGCGAATCTCCCAGTAGGTGTTAGCCTGCGGATTGCCTTCGACGGTGACTTCGCCTGAACTCGTATGCACGCGAAGATCGGCGGTCACCCCGTTCAGCAAGACGCTGCCACTGCCCGTATTCGCTTCGACAGAATCTGCCGGCTTGGTGATTTTGATTTCTCCCGAGCCCGTCTGAGCGCGAATGTCGCCATGGATTTCAGCGAGCTTGACATCGCCGGACCCGGCAGTGATCTCTACCTGCCCGTGAATTTCAGATAGCTGAACGTCTCCGCTGCCTGCCGTGACGTGCACATCGCCGGCGATGTTGGACGCTCCGATGGCGCCCGAGCCGCCAATCAAGTTGGCCGGTCCTTTGATTCCGTTTACCTGAATGTCACCGGAGCCGGACATCGCATGAATTTCCGTATCGGATGGGACACTAATTGTGTAACTCGCGATGACGCCGCCGGAATGTTCGTTGATCCCACCGATGCGAATAAAATTGCTTTGCTGCAAAATGGGAGGGTTCGCGGCCATTTCATTCAGACGGCGTTCGCCGTCGTGAAAGAGGCGGGATTTGGCGCGAAATTCAGCGTGAATTTGAACTTCGCCTGGGGGACCGGCTGTGACTCGTGACTCTCCCGAGACGTTGGTCAATTCGATTCGGGTGGGGCCGGTGACGACGAATTTGCGGTCGGCGACCACGCTGGGGCCTGACGCACCCGAATCGCGGTCGTGATTACGACCCACGATGCACCCAACGAGCCCGCTCGCAACGAGCGCGGCCAGGCTGAGCCAAATTCCTGTTAGGCGTCGGATCATAAATTCCGGAGCATCGCTACCGGCGAGCGACTCTTCCTATCAAATATATACGAGCCTGCGCAACTGGAAGTTCCGCCGGCCAGCGACTCACGCAAAAGCTTTGTTCCGGTTCGAAGCGGCATCAGTCTTTCGGTTTGAGAAGCGAATTGAGAGATCCTTGGCGGTACCCCTCAAGATCGATCGTGACGAAGGCGAATCCCGCGTCTTTTACTCCACGGGCGATTTTTTCCGCCATGTCAGACTGGAGCCCACGGGGGAGTTCGTCCGGCGCCAATTCGATTCGCGCCAACTCACCGTGCGCGCGGACGCGAAATTGGCGGAAGCCAAGTTCACGCAGAGCAGCTTCGGCATGTTCCACTTGCGAAAGGAGAGCAGGTGTGACGGAGATTCCGTAAGGAATTCGCGACGAGAGACACGCTGAGGCAGGCCGGTCCCAGGTGGGAAGTCCGGCTCGCCGCGAAAGCATACGAATTTCGACTTTACTAAATGCGGCGTCGAGCAGAGGAGCTAGAATCCGGTGTTCATGAGCAGCCCGATTGCCGGGGCGAAAGTCGTGCGTGTCGTCGGCGTTGATGCCATACGCGATGGCGCTGAAGCCGCGCTCTTGCGCCAGCGATTCCATTCGATCGAAGAGCTCGTCCTTGCAGTGGTAGCAGCGGTCGGCTCCGTTGGCGATATATTCCGGGTTTTCAAACTCGTGGGTTTCGATGAACTCATGCCGGACACCTGCCGCGCGCACGAATTCGGCCGCTTGCTGACGATCGTGTTGAGAAAAGCTCGCGGAAAGCGCGGTGATCGATAGAGCGCGTTCGCCAAGCGCCGAATGCGACGCCCAAGCGAGATACGCTGAATCAGCTCCCCCAGAGAATGCAATCAGCAAGGAATCGAGCGTGCGGAGCGAAGAGAGCAGCGTACGCTGTTTTTCGAGCGCCGCAGCTTCGTCCGTTCGAATGCGAGCTGCCGCCGCTGCGATCGGAACCAAATGCTCAGCCATGAGATCAGTATAACCGTTCGGGGTGACTACTGAAAATCGAGCATGACGTCGACTGTTCCTGCTTGACGATCCGTTTGGAGGAAACGTCCGACCTTTCCGTAATGAAAGGGAAGTCCGCTGAACGCTTCTTTCGTGCCGCGATCAACGAAGTCGTCATAAACCCCTCGATTAAAGACAGCGCCTTTTGGGATTTGCCATGCCGCACGAATCCTCCGCTCTCCCTCGAGTGAAAGCCCGGTAAGAACGAGCTGTCCCATCCGGTACTGGGGCCCCTCTGAAATGGACACCACATAAGAGACACGTGCTGCTTTATCGTCGTAGTGCGGAGTGGGAGTCAGTTTTGCGTCGAGATAGCCTTGGGCGCCATACGCGTCCGTAACCCGGTTCCAGCCAGCTTCCATTTTCCCGCCGTCGGCCACTTCACCCGGATTCAGCTCAACGAATTTATCGAGCTCCGCGGCCGGGATTACTGAGTTTCCGGTCCATTCCACTCCACCCCACGTGAAGGCAGGACCTGGGTCGATCGGCGCAAGCACAAAGACCTTATCCGGCAGCGGCTTGGTAGGGTCGCCTTCAAAACGCGCTGTTGGCGGAGCGAACTTCACGCGCAGGAAAGCGTGCGTCAAATAGATTGGGCGAACCTGCTCAAATTCGAATAGTTCGATAGCGCTGCGTGAGAACGGTTTGCCGATGATTTGCGAAATACTCTGGTGAATTGCCGGGTCGTGTTTCGCAAGGGAATCTGAAAATTCGACGTCGGCGACGCGGAGGACTTCGCCTTCGATTCGGAACTGTTGCACGTGGCCGGTAGGGGTTGTGACCACGGAGTGCGCCACCGTCGCGTGTAGGCCTCGTGTAGCGATTAATTCCTCAACGGCATTCGACATGGTAGCTAAAATCGTGCCAGTCTCCGGAGCAGTCCCGTCGAAAAGCACCACGGCATTCCTGATTGCAGCGGCGAGTTCCTCGTCTGAAAATTTCGGGAAATTGTCGAAAGTCACCGGAACCGTGGGCGCATCGGCGACTTCAAAATCGATGGCTAGGCCACCCGGACTGCTCGAGAACTTATATTGCACATTTGCGAAAATCCCAAGACGCGCTAGGCGATCCGCTACGAGTTGGAGGTCATCCCGCGTAATCGATTTTCCCGCTTGCAGACCCGTGGCTTTGGCGATTTCCTGGCTCTTGTACCGGTGGGATCCAGTGGCAGCGATGGAGGCGAGACGCTCGCTGCTCGATTGTGACGATTGGAATGCGTTTGCGAGCGCAGTGGATGGGAAGATTACAAGTATCGCGACGATCGCGAATCGGAGTCTGCGGAAATCAGTGGAAAACGATGTTGAGGTCAACACTCGCCTTTTGCTTTTCCGGCTTTGGACTTGCTGTCGCGCTGGTTTTCTCGATGCCCAGTTCTTTCAGTTTGCCAATCGCAACTTTTGAAACGAACGTCTCAGGATACGATGCGTCGTACACGTCTCCGGGTTTGAGCTGCCAACTCTTGATCAGTTCTTTTGACGCAACTTCCGGCAGCCCCTCGAAGTGGACCATGCCTATGTGAAATTGCGCGCCTTCATCAACTGCGACGTTGTATCTCGTCAGCCGCGCAGTGTCGTCGAGAATTTCTTTGGGCTTTACAGCCGCCTCGATGAACCCTCGCGTGTCGTAAGCGCGCTTGATCGCTGTAAGGCCTGCGTCTATTTTCTCTTGGTTGGCCACTTCTTTCGGTTTCATTCCCAAAAGATGATCTAGGTCTTCCGAGGTGAAGACACGATTCCCTGTCCACTTGGCCTTCTCCCAATAGAATACGGGGCCTTCCTCCACGGATAGAGTGACTGTGATCGGCTGAACGCTTGCGGTGCTGTTCGGTTGAAGGGGCGCTCCATCCGGTTTCTCAAATCGCGCGCGCAAGTAACCTTGCTTACGATACAGAGGTACGAGGCCAGCGCCAGCAAACTCGCTCACGAAGCTCGCAGAATAGTCGCGACCGATAATCTGCGACGAAGCGGCTTGCAGGCTGCTTGCCGCTATCGCGGCATTTCCTTCAAAGCGGATGCTTTGAATCGGCATCGCTACACCCGTCACCGAGTAGACGAAAGCGCGGACAGGCTGACCCAGCCCGGCAATCGACGGGGTTACCGTGACGTCTCGGGTAATTCCGTTTGCGGCCACCATGTCACGCAATGCGACCCGGACCTCTTCCGAAATGGCGCCTGACTCGGGGACACCTCCTGCGTAGAAAGAAACGTGGCTGCGCAGGGCCTTGTCCAGCTCAGCATCGGAGAACCAAACGAGATTATCGAAGACGCAAGGAAGAAGCCGCGAAGCCTCCACAACCTGAAACTCGACATTCAGTGAATTTCCGGTTGTCGAATAGCGAAATGAGACGTTTTCAAATGCCCCCGATTTCGCAAGTTTTTCGACGGCTGCCACAAGCTGCGCTTGCGTGACCGAATCGCCAGTCTGGAGACCGGTCGCTTTGCCCGCTTGCGCCTCGCTGAAGCGATTCAGGCCGGCGAATCTCATGGTGGCAAGCCGATATGATTGCGAAGTTACGGATTGTGTTAGGGCGGCTGGCGGAAAGCTAAGGATTGACAGAAGAAGACCAAAAACGAGCGAAGGGGCGAAAGCCTGCCTCGCGATTAAGCTGGGTTTCATAGGGCTATTCTAATGAAATGGGCCTCTCGCGCGAAGTTTATTCCACAGTGACGGATTTCGCGAGGTTGCGAGGCTGATCGACGTCGCAGCCGCGGCGCACGGCGATGTGGTAGGCAAGAAGCTGCAACGGAATGATCTCAAGAATCGGCGAGAGCAATTCCGGCGCCGAGGGGATCTCGATCGCATGATTCGATGAACTGCGAGCTAGCCGGTCGTCTTCGGTGACCACCGTGATCACGATCCCATCGCGCGCTTTCACTTCCTGCAGATTGGAAACGGTCTTTTCGTATCGAGTCATCGAGGCGGCATCCGACTCGTCGCGTGTGGCGATCACAACGACGGGAAGATTCTCGTCGATCAGCGCGTTTGGCCCATGCTTCATCTCCCCGGCGGGATAGCCTTCGGCGTGGATATATGAAATTTCCTTCAGCTTCAGCGCGCCTTCCAGCGCAATCGGATAGTGAATTCCGCGCCCCAGGTAGAGGAAGTCGCTATGACGGAAAAACTGCTTCGCCAGCTCTTCAACATCCGAGTCGTGTTGCAGAATCGTCTCAATCTTGTGCGGGATTCGCGTCAGTTCTTGCATCAGAGTTTGGGCGATTGCAGGCGTCAGTTTGCCGCGCACCTGAGCAAGATACAGCGCCGTAAGCATCAATGCCGTGAGTTGCCCGGTGAAGGCTTTTGTGGAAGCCACTCCGATTTCCGGGCCCGCATGCGTATAGATGGTGCCGTTGGCTTCGCGAGTGAGCATCGAGCCGACTACATTGCAGATCGCGAGAATCTTTGCTTCTCTCGCTCGAGCTTCGCGTTGAGCAGCCAGCGTATCTGCAGTTTCGCCCGATTGGCTGATGGCAATCACCAGGGTGTTGTTGTTGATGAGCGGGTGGCGATAACGAAATTCGCTGCCGTAATCCACCTCGACGGGAATCTGGGCGAGGCGCTCGATCATGAATTTTCCAGCGAGGGCGGAATGCCAGCTCGTTCCGCATGCAACGATCTTGACCTCACGTAAATTTCGAAATTCCTCCTCAGTAAAGTCCATTTCATCGAGAAAGACTTTGCCCGTCTCCTGGGAGATCCGCCCCAGCAAGGTGTCGCGCACCGCGCGCGGCTGCTCAAAAATCTCCTTCTGCATGAAATGCTTGAAGCCGCCCTTTTCCACCATGATCGGATCCCATGTGATGTGCTGGACTTTTGGCGTAACTGGGTGATTGTCGAAATCGACGACGCGGACCCCGTGCAAAGTGAGAAGCGCGATTTCTCCGTCGCCCATGAAGAAGGCTTCGCGCGTGTGCGAGAGGATCGCGGGAATGTCGCTAGCCACAAAAAATTCATTTTGGCCCAGGCCGATCACAACCGGAGGCCCGAGCCTCGCCGCGACGATCTTGTTTGGATCACGCGTTGACATTGCCACAAGCGCATACGCACCGCTCAAAAGTCTTACCGTCTTCTGCACGGCGTCTTCGAGCGGCACGGCCTTGGAATATTTCTCGATGAGATGCGCGATGATTTCCGTGTCCGTCTCGGTCTGGAACTTATGTCCTTCCGCGATCAGTTGGTGCTTCAGTTCGAGGTAATTCTCGATGATTCCGTTGTGAACCACGACAATTTCGCCCGTACAGTCGCGGTGCGGATGCGCGTTCTCTTCCGTGGGGCGGCCATGTGTTGCCCAGCGGGTATGTCCGAGGCCATATACACCATCGATCGGCGATTTTCCGAGCAGGTCTTCCAGGTTTTTTAGCTTTCCAGAAGCGCGACGGATTTCGAGCTTACAATCCTGCCCCACGACGGCGATACCGGCCGAATCATACCCGCGATATTCGAGCCGGCGCAGGCCGTCTATGACCAGCGGCACCACAGGTTTGGGCCCGATGTATCCGACAATTCCACACACAGTGTTCGCTCCGTGAGCTTGAGGTTAGTTCAATCGTGGGACTCAATCAGGTTAGCACAAAGGCTTGATGAGGCAGGAAATTGCCTCGATTCGTTGCTAGAACTTAAGAAATCGAGAAACGGTAGGGGAGAGACTATTCCAGAATTTCGAAGCGGAATTCTTCTATCACCGGGTTGGTCAGCACATCCTTGGCGATGCGCTCGACCTGCGTTTTTGCTTCCTCGCGTCCCATGCCATCGAGATTCAGGACGAAAAACTTACCCTGCCGGACGTCTTGAACATTGACGAAACCCTGAGAAGCCAACGCCCGTTGGATGGTTTGTCCCTGCGGGTCGAGGACAGTGGATTTCAGCATCACCCATACATGAGCTTTCATTTCCGCGATTATACCAATCCCTGCTCTTTCGCGGCTCCACGAAAATTCTCGAGCAATTCGCGCTTATCCATCGGCGGGAGGAATGCCGCGTTGATGCTGTTTTCCGCGAGCTCAAGCACTCTCTTTCCTGTCAACCCGAGGGATTCGGCGAGCGCATATTCATTCAACAAATCCGTATGAAAAAGAGCGGGGTCATCCGTTGAAAGTGTTACCAGCAAGCCCTGCTCGAAAAACTTCGGCAAGGGGTGGTCTTTGAGCGAAGCGTCCGGCTTGCCCGTCTGCTTCGCGAGCGCTCCCGTGCACAAATTGCTCGACGGGCAGTTCTCAAGGACCACGCGTCGAGTAATCAGCGAGTCTGCGAGAGCTGGATCATTCATCACAGCGATTCCGTGCCCGATTCGCTCGGCGCCAAGAATCCCCACCGCCTCGCGCACTGATTCCGGTCCGCCAATCTCGCCCGCATGGCACACAATTCGCAACCCGTCTTGGCGCGCATAATCAAACGCTGGCCGAAAGCTCGTTGTCGGCCCCGCTAGCTCATCTCCGCCCATGCCGAATCCGATGACGCCGGAGGATTGCAGCTTCGAAGCCCAGCGAGCCACTTCCATTGCCGCTTCCGGTCCAAACTGCCGCGCTACATCGAAAATGTATGCGGTGCGCAGGCGCCGGAACGGAACGCTCTGCGCGGTGTCTCGAATCGCCTCAAAATTAGCCGCGACATTCTGCATGCGCCGCAGCATCACACCAACGGAAACCGTGATTTCTGCATATACGACGTTCTGGCGCAGTAGTTCCTCTGCCAGGTGCCGGGTGATGAGCGCGTAATCGTCAGGCGTTCGCAGAAACGAAGTAATCCATTTGAACGTCTCGATGAAGCCTATGAAGTTGGAATAGCTGTAACGAGCCAGTAACGCTTCAGGCGTGAGTTTCGTCCCGTGCCGCGCAGCTAATTCAACCGCCGTATCGGGACGGATCGAGCCTTCCAGGTGCAGATGCAATTCAGCTTTCGGGAGGGATGCGACGATGCTCGCTTGTCGATTCTGTTCAGTCGCCACGTCGCCTACTGTCCAGGCAATTGCGGCCGACCCGCATTGATCCACGCAGTCATCCAGTAGGAGCCAAGATCTGTTGAGGCGTCGGAGAGCTGGCGAACGAGCACGGCGCCTGATTGCGCGTAAAAGCGATCATAGTACTCATCCGTGTAACCGCTCAATCCTTGATGAGCGCGCATGTCGGATAGCAATATGTTCTCGAGCCATGAATGCGCGCTGAGCACCATTTCAAACGCGTGATCGGTTGGGTCATGAATGAAGACGGCTTCATTTGGTTTCAAGAAGAAGAATTGCTGAAAGCGGTCCACCAGAACTTTCCCGAAACGTTCGTTGACTCCCAATTGATTGGAGAGCTTGCCATCCCAGTTCATCGTAGTATTGAACGGGTCGTGCGATTCGGCCACATAATGGGCCAAAAAGGCCGCGGACATTTTGGCTTCGGCCCAATTATGGTCATGGAAAGCATCGGTTAACTTCTTGCTGTACGTTCCCACCTGCCACGGAAGGACTCCGTTGTTGTACACCGAGCGCCTGCCGAACTTTGATACAGCCGCCGTATAGGTGCGCGGGAGCCCGGCGAAAGGGAACTGCCCGTAATGATCGAGCTTGATGAAATCAAGGTTCTCCAAGGTCGCGTCTCTTTTTTCCGCTTCTTCGGGGTCTACCACGTGCTGAATCAGAAATTGGCGGTTCGCTTCGAAAAACGGGCGAATTTCATCCGGCAGAGTATCGAAGGCTTTACTCGTAATGAGTCGCTGGACGTTGTCGCCCCAGGCAAAAGAGGAGGGCAAGCTCAAGACGAGAATAGCCAGCAGCAAGACAAGTGTGAGGGAGAGCCACAGCCGCATCAGAGCTTTTCTCCGTTGGCCACAAACTCACCGGGTTTTGTAGTCGCCAGCTCGCTGTGACGTCGTCCGTAGAAATAGTAAAGGCACAATCCGATTGTCAGCCAGACGAAGAATCGAATCCAACTCACGATCGGAAGGCCGGCCATCAGCAGGACGCACGTCAATATTGTCGCAACCGGAGCGGTCAAACCGCCCGGGGCGCGAAAGGCGCGGTGCCGCTCGGGCTGCCTGTAACGCAAAATCAATACGCCGGCTGCGACAAGGCCGAACGCGAAAAGAGTCCCGATGTTTGAAAGGTCTGTCAGGGTCCCAATGTCCAGCAGCCCGGCTGGAATTCCTACAACGAAACCTGCCACCCACGTGGAGAAATCGGGTGTCCTGTACTGCTTATGAACCCGGCTGAAAAGCTTGGGCAGAAGCCCGTCGCGCGACATCGCGAACCACACGCGCGCCTGTCCCAGTTGAAATACCAGCAGCGACGAGATCATTCCCATCAGGGCCCCGATCAATACGACCAACTGAATCGAGCCAAAATTCAGCTTCTTCATCGTGTTTACAACCGGCGCGGCATCATCAAGAAGTGTTTGCCACGGCACAAGACCGGTGAGCACCACGACCACACCTATATAAAGAAGCGTACAAATAATGAGCGTGGCCAGAATTCCGATGGGCAAATCGCGCTGCGGGTTCCTGCATTCCTCGGCTGCCGTCGAAACCGAATCGAAACCGATGTATGTAAAAAATACGATCGAGCCGCCCGTAAGGATTCCTGGCCACCCATTGGGAGCAAACGGATGCCAGTTCGCTGGATGAATGAAACGCGAGGCGAACGTAATAAAAACAAGAATGGCGATGATCTTCAGGATCACCATTACGTTATTCGTTTCAGCCGACTCGCGGATCCCACGAACGAGAATCATCGTCAAAATCATCACGATGATAAAAGCCGGCAGATTGAAGCCGAAGTGCCAGCCAGGTTCGTAAAGCACATTGTTCTGAAGATCCGACAAGCCTGCCGGCAAGTAAGCGGGTGAAATCCAGCGCAAGCTGGCGTGAATCCCGAAATAATCGAGTAAGTTCACCACATGCGCCGAGAATCCGACGCTCACCGCCATGTTTGACACCGCATACTCGAGAATCAGATCCCAGCCGATAATCCATGCGATGAGTTCGCCCATCGTCGCGTACGTATAGGTATAGGCGCTTCCGGCAATTGGAATCATCGCCGCCAGTTCCGCATAACAAAGCGCCGCAAATCCGCAAGCTATCGCCACCAAAATAAACGACAGCGCAATCGCCGGGCCTGCGCCTGGACGTCCGAACGACGCCGAATGGTAGATGAGATATTCCAGCAGGGGAGCATTCAGCATCGAGCTGAACTGCATTTTCTGGCCCGCGATCGCAGTGCCGATTACGGTGAAAATTCCCGAGCCAATCACAGCGCCGATTCCAAGTGACGTCAGGCTGACCGCCCCCAGCGACTTTTTTAGCCTTTTGTCGGGTTCCTGCGAATCGGAAATCAGCTTATCGATATCTTTGGTGCGGAAGATCTGTGCACCCAATCGGCACCTTCCCGTGCAAGCAAAAAACTCTATACCGCGCCGCGACTCTGCGCAACCGTGCTGGTACGCCAGCGGCGCCTCATCCTAACAGCAGTCGATGCCAGAATAGCTACTTGATTATTTCTGGTTTCGCAAAATTCCGCACTGCGTGCCCGGCGATGCTCCCGGTAAGAGTGGAGGTCAGGCCAGCTGAAGATTTGCGTAGCGTTCTATCAGCTTTTTCGGCCCGTAATCTTGAAAACTCACGGTGAGTTTGCGCTCCTCACCCTCGCCTTCGACTTCGATAACTGTCCCCAGCCCATACTTCGAGTGCCGGACGCGCGCGCCAATCAGCGGATCACGACTTGACTGTCTCCCGGAAACGCGCGGAGAGGTGCGAGGTGCAGGACTTTTTCCGTATGGCGTACGAGGCCGGCGATAAGAATAACTGTCGGAGAAGTCGGGGTCCGCCTCGTAGCGCGTCGTCAGGCCGGGTTCTGCAAGTGAGCCGGCAGCGGCCTCAATCAGGTCCGCAGGAATTTCGGCGAGAAAACGCGAAGGGGTTGAAGCGCGCAATCTTTCTTCGCCATAACTCCGGCGGTAAGTCGCTCGCGAAATCAACAGTGATTTTTTCGCGCGCGTCATCCCCACGTAGAACAACCGCCGTTCCTCCTCGATCTCTGCAAGGTTGCTGCCCGACCGTGTGTGTGGCAAAAGCCCTTCCTCGAGGCCTGCCAGAAACACCGCATCAAATTCGAGACCCTTGGCGCTGTGCAGCGTCATCAATGAGACCGGAATCGTCGGGTCATATTCATCGGAGTCCGCCACGAGCGCCGCCGCGTCGAGAACGTCTTCGAGCGTCTGCCCCTGCTCGGTGGCTTCAGCCATCGCGTTGGAAAGCTCACGCAAATTTTCGGCGCGCGACGTGTGTTCCAGATTGTCCTGTTGCTCGACGTAGGTAAGATAGCCGGAGCGCTCCAGCACGCGTTCAATCAACTGTGCAGGAGGCAACCCGGCGCATTCTTCCTGTAAGCGTTTGAGGATCTCGCGAAACGAGTTCAAAGCATTGCTCAGCTTTCTCCCCGTTGCGAATTCGCCCGCACGAATCACTTCCCACAGCGACTTGCCACTGTCTCTCGCGTTCGCTTCGAGCATCGAAACTGTCGCTGCGCCGATTCCCCGGGGCGGCACATTCAGCACGCGCAAAAGCGCCACATCATCGTCGGGATGCGATAACAAACGGACATACGCCAGCGCATTCCGCACTTCCGCCCGTTCATAGAAACTGAAACCTCCCACCACCCGATAACGAATCCCGAGCCGCCTCAAGACTTCTTCAAATGAACGCGATTGCGCCCCGGTGCGGTAGAGAACCGCAACGCGTGCATCGGGATCATTGCGAATCATCGACGAGATTTCGCCGCTGACGAACTCCGCTTCTGCGTACGAATCCTGCGCCTCGAAGAATCGCAGCGCGTCGCCTGAGCCGAGTGTGGCCTGCAGCGTTTTCCCCAGCCGGTCGGAATTATTCCGGACCACTGCCGCCGCAGCATCCAGAATCGTCTGTGTCGACCGGTAATTCTCATCGAGGCGAATGATTTTGGATCGCGGGAAATCCTGGGTGAAGCGCTTCAGATTGCCCGCGCGCGCCCCGCGCCAGCTGTAGATCGACTGATCCTCATCTCCCACCACGCAGACATTCTTCCGCGTTCCCGCCAACAGGCGCACCAGTTCTTCCTGCGCCGCATTCGTGTCCTGAAACTCGTCCACCATCAAATACTGAAAGCGAGAACTCCACGCCGCGCGCACCGGCGCCTTCTGTTGCAATAGTTCCACCGCGCGCAGCAATAGATCATCGAAGTCGAGCGCATTCGCCTTGCGCAGCATCTCGTTATAGGCGCGAAACACCTTCGCCACTTCCTTGCGCTCTTCATCGTGAGCGATTTCCGCGCTGGCTTCCATTTCTTCCGATGTAATTCCGTGATTCTTCGCGTGGCTGATCTGTGCTCGCATGCTGCGAGGAGGATAATCGTCGGCCGGAAGATCGAGTTGAATCAAGGTGCGCCTTACTGCGGCCGTCTGATCGTCGTCATCAAAGATCGCAAAGTCGCGCGGGAGGCCCGCGTTCAAGGCCTCGCGCCGCAGCAAGCGCGCGCAGAAGGAATGAAATGTTGACACCCAAACGTCCGATGTATCCAGGCTGCTCGAGCGCAGCAATTCGCCGATGCGCTCCTTCATCACCGCTGCTGCCTTATTCGTGAATGTGACGGCGAAAATTGCGCGCCCCGGCACTCCCTTTTCGATGAGATGTGCCACGCGATACGTAATCACGCGCGTCTTGCCGGTTCCGGCTCCGGCCAGCACGAGTAATGGACCCTCGGTGGCAAGCACAGCTTCACGCTGGCGCTCATTCAATGGGTCGAGAAGTGACGGTGCCTGAGGAGAATTGCTCAAGCGTGAATTCTATCTGACAGGCGCGGAATCAGCAATTTGCGATCGACGCCGCTAAAATCTGTCTTTCAACCGCCAAACGTGCCTGTGCGACTCTGCTACAATCGGTCGCTTTATGCGAAGCGCCAGTCGCGTATGAAACAGCCGAAACTGCCTCCATGGCTCCAGCGCTCCTTATCCGCGATGGGCGGCGGCGGCTTGTTCGTCGTCGCGTTTCTCGATTCCTCCGTCCTCTCTTTTCCATTCGTCACGGATGCGCTAGTCTTTCAACTCGCCTATACCAACCCAGCGCGCATGCCGTACTACGTTTCCATGGCGTCCATCGGTTCACTGGCCGGCTGCATCTGGCTCTATCTGCTCGCAAAAAAAGGCGGCGAAGCGTATTTTCATCGCCACGCCGGCGGACGCGCCGGCAAAGTCAAAGATTGGGTCGATAGCCACGCTTTTCTAAGCGTCTTCATCCCGGCAATTCTGCCGCCGCCCTTTCCATTTAAAATTTTCGTGTTGGCGCAAGGAGTGTTTCAAGTTCCGCTGCGGACGTTCATCTTCTCAATCCTTGTGAGTCGCGGATTCCGCTACCTTGTAGAAGGAATTCTGGCCGTCCGGTACGGCGACACCGCTCTTCGATTCATGATCGCTCACAGCGCAGCATTCGCCATGGGCATCGTGGCCGCAATGCTCCTTCTTTTTCTTGTCAGCCGCCTTTCTCTAAACCATTCGGGAACCCGTCGCTGATCGCTCTCATAAATTTATCTTCGCGAAGCAAACAGAAAGCTCTGCTCCAGAACATGCATGTCCCCGCCGATTCTCACGCGCACCAGAATGTTCCACGGGCTGGCGTCATCCCTAGCGAAACACGCATCGCGCAATTCGAATTGATATCCGTTGCCGGTTCGCACAACGCTCGCCAATGGAAATCGCGCGTATTCCAAGAATCGCCGCGTCGCCGCTGTTTTTTCCCCGGCCTCCAGCACAGGAGAATCGTCAGGTTTATATTGCGTCGCGCTGTGCTCCGGATCAAATTCGCGTCCGAGACCAACCGGCACCGCCAACTCTTCGATTGTGTTGTCGGTGGACACCACTCCGCGCCACTCGAACGGAGAA
>Ga0306921_10000235_pt1 | contig 44852 bp, 37 predicted proteins | sample sta12Cox44000080_FD_203760 | JGI IMG/M metagenome (GOLD analysis project Ga0306921, IMG submission 203760) | Lab enrichment of tropical soil microbial communities from Luquillo Experimental Forest, Puerto Rico - statoxic.12C.oxic.44.000.080 (v2)... | ecosystem: Environmental > Terrestrial >... | reverse complement strand
GCCCTCGAGGGTCAGATCCGGGTAGGCGTCGACCGCCACCTCGGCGAGCTGCCCCGGCCGCATATGGGTCAGCTGGGTTTCCTTGAAGTTCGCCGTGACATAGACCCGCGGCAACGGCACCAGCGACAAGAGCTGGGTCCCGGCCTTGACGTACTGGCCGACCTGGCCGGCGCGATTTCCGGCAACTCCCGATATCGGCGCACGGATCACCGTGTTGTCGAGATCGTTCTGGGCGAGCTGCAAATTGGCGCGAGCCTGCTGGAGCTTGGCCTGTTCCTCGCGCTGCTGCGAGCGCAGCACGGCGAGCTGGTTCTGTTCGGCGGCGAACCCGGCCCGGCTCTTGGCGACCGCCGCCTCGCCCTTACGGGCATCGGCTTCGGCCTGCTCGAAACGCTGCCGGCTCGCAAAATCGGTCGACAGCAGTGCGCTGTAGCGCTTGTAGTCCTGCTGATCGCGGGCCAGATCGGCCTCCGCAGAGTTCACCGTGGCGGCCGCCTGTTCGATCATCGACTGCTGTAATTTGAGGCGGCTCTCATAAGTCGCGAGAATCGCCTCCTCGGTCGCCACTGCCGCCTCCGCCTGAGCGACCTTGGCCTTGAAGTCGCGGTCATCGATGACGAAGAGCACCGCGCCCTCGGCAACCTCCTGGTTGTCGGCGACCCGCACCTTTTTTATGTAGCCTTCGACTTTCGGGCTGATCAGCGAGACGTCGCTCTGGACATAGGCATCGTCGGTCGACTGCAGGAAGCGCAAGACGTTCCACCAATACCAGCCGCCGCTTGCGCCCAACGCGAGCACTACCACCGGCAGGATTATGAACAGCACCTTGCGCAAGCGTTTCCACCCAGTCGGGTTGAACTAAACCGTTTAGTTCACCCTTGCGCCAAGATGGAAGCTCCGTTAAATGCTGTCAAGCCCGTGGCCGTTCCGCCGAGAGTGCCGAGGTCGGGTCAGGGGTCACAGCGGGGCGCGATGGAGCCTGTCGACCGCATCGAAGCACTACCGAACAGCAAGGCGGAGAGCATCCTCGCAGCGGCGAAGCGGACCTTTCTCGCCGCCGGTTTCGGGGCGGTCAGCATGGATACGATCGCGCGCGAAGCCGGCGTGTCGAAGGCCACCGTCTATGCCCACTTCGCCGGCAAGGAAGAACTCTTTGGCGCGGTGATCGGCCGCGAGTGCGAGCGCTATTTCGCGCGCTTCTCGGCGGGCGAGCTCGACCCCCGCGACGTCCGTGCTTCGCTAACGGTTTTGGGCCGCCGCTTTCTCGAGCTCCTGCTTTCTCCGGACTCGATTGCCTTGTACCGGATCATCCTCGGCGAAGTTACCCGGTTCCCGAGCCTCGGCGAGGTGTTTTGGCGCGCCGGACCCGAACGTCAACGTGTCCAGATAGAGGCCTTCCTCAGGAGTGCGAGCGCATCGGGCACGCTCGCCCTTTCGGATACCTGGCTTGCCGCCGAACAATTCGTCTCGCTAGTCCGAGGCGACATTCAGCTTCGCCACGTGCTGCGCCTCGCGGCGGATGCCGATCAGCGGGGGATCAGCGCCGCCGTCGAAGGCGCTGTCGCCACGTTTATGCGGGCCTTCGAACGCCAGACCTTGCCGTCAACGACATGATCACGGGCCTCAATCACATCACGCTCGCGGTGCGACGTCGACCGTTCTTACCACTTCTATGTGGAGACACTGGGAGCGAGGCCCTGGCGCGATGGAACAAAGGAGCCTACCTGCTCGCCGGCGATGTGTGGCTCTGTCTGACCCTGGACGAGCGGACCCGCTCTTCGCCGCTGCCCGAGTACTCCCACATCGCCTTCAGCGTCCCCGCTGCCCGGTTCGATGACGCCGCGGCAAGTATTCGAGCCTCGGGGGTGGCGGTTGGGCAAGATAACCGGAGCGAGGGTGCCTCGCTCTATTTCCTCGATCCCGACGGCCACAAGCTCAAAATCCCTGCTGGAGATTGGCAGACCCGCCTCGCCGCGATGAGAAAGGAGCCGTGGGAGGAGAACATCCAGTATTTCGATTAGCGGGGAACTCGTCAAAAGCGGGAATCTAGGGTGCAAGGCGCAGCGGCTCTCTTGGACCCCCGCTTTCGCGAGGGTGACGGGTGCGACATTGATATTATTCACGCCGGAGATCGATGACTACGTCTGCACCAGCCGCCGATCCTTTCACCGCGCTACTGACGACTTTCGCCGACGCTGTCCAGGCCAATCGCGGACGACGCCTGGCGATGTTGTTCACCGAGGACGGAGTCTACGAAGACGGGTTTTTCGGAGCCCATACCGGTCGAGCCGCGATCGCCGCCATGCTGCAGCGCTTCCACGACACCGGAAGCAGCTATCTCTGGGAGTTCGTCGATCCAGTCAGCAATGGCGCCATCGGCTATACCCGCTTTCGCTTCAGCTACACCTCGTTACTGCCCGAAAGCACAGGGCGTGCTGTCCTGTTCGAGGGCATCAGCTGCTTCCTGTTTCGCGGCGAGTTGATCGCCCATTACAGCGAAGCATTCGACCGCGGCGTCGCCCTCGCCCAACTCTCCTTTCCGGCGGAGCGGATTAAGCGCATCTTGGAGAGAGCTGTAGCCGCGCAAAACCTATTACCCGATGCCCGCCGGCACCTCGACCGGTTTTCATCCAGCTGAGGGGCGCGATCTTGTCATTTCAACATCTTGGCGATCTCGGCGGATTGGGGCGCGTCGCCGGTACGGTTCTTGACATAATCCGCCGGGCGCCGGCCGGCGCTGTCGGGGCTGGCCGGATCGGCGCCATGATCGAGCATCAGGCGCACCATCTCGGGCGATCCAAGCTCGGCAGCATAGGATAACGCCGTCCGTCCCGGGGTGTCGCCTGCGGCCTTGTCTCCGATCATGCACAGCGGGTCGCCGGTGCTGTCGGTCTGTGCGACGGCATCTTTGGCTCGGGTGTCGAGAGCGGCGCCGTGCGCGAGTAGAATACCGGCAGCTTCGACCAGATCGAGCCGCGCTGCCACCATCAGCGGTGTGCGCCCCGAGGCGCCGACCTCGTTCGGATCGAGACCAAGCTCGAGCACGGCGCGCAACATCTCGGGATGCTCGAGTGTGTCGCTGACGAGCGGCTCGTCCAGATCGCCTTTTACTCCCTTGGCAACCGCCCTCGGCTCGGGGCCGAGCTCCTCGCGCAAGGCTGCGGTGTCACCGGCCAGGGCGGCCTGTTGTGCCGCATGCTTCTCGGAATAGTCCGCAGCAAAGAGAGCCGCGGCCGCGTCGTCGTCGGGGTCGAGCTCGAAACCGTCGGAAATCTTGCGATCGAGGTAGAGCGCGGCAAACCGCTTGGCTTCTGCCGGCGTGCGGCCAAACTCGTCGCGATAAAACGGCACTAACGCCTCGACCGCGGCGGCGCGCGCTGCGATATAGGCACGATATTGCCGCGCTTTTTCCGGCCCGGTCAGCGCACGATTGCGCATGAAGAGGGCGAGTTGGTCGCCGTTGAAACCGCCCGGCATCGGCCGGCGTCGGTCGAGCGCCCAGGGCCGCCATGCCGCGTGATTGCCGAGCGTGCGCGCCTCGTCACCGATGTCTACGCACAGCCTGCCTGTGGGCAATAGCGGTCCCGCCGCGCGCTCGAGTGTCTCGATCTCGCGAAGCGACAGCGCGTGGTCCGGCAAATGAGCCATCGGCAAGTGCGCATCGAACAGGCAAACGCGGTGCAGGCGCGCCGGTCCGTAGAGGCGGTAGATCCCGAGATCTCCGGGTTGGCCGAGCATCGTCTGCATTGGGCCCGCAAGGTAGACGTGATCCTCGTACCGGAAGAACCGGGGCATTTCGTCGCTCGAGAGAATCGAGGAGCTGGCAAAGGCCGCGCGCGGCCGGGTCTGCGGCTTCGTCGAGTCCGGACGCGGCAGCCGATCGATATCGATGACGGGATGGGCGGCCTCGCGCACGCTGTGTGCCAGCGGTTCGACACCGCGACCGATCGCATTGAGCAATTCCTTCGGCGAATCAAAGACACGGTATTCAATGGTGGGCAGACGCTCACCACCATTGTCCGCGATCCATTGCAGGATCGGGAAGGGTTTGCCGAGATTGTAGGCGTCGATATCGGCCCGTCGGACCATCGGATTGTCGCCAAGCCCGGGCACCGGCACGAAACCGATCTCGCGCTCGCCGAGCGGGTTCACGAACAGCCCGCGACCGAGAAAGCTCGCTATGAGGTCGCGCTCGAGATCCTCGCACAGCTTGCTGCCGGCGCCTTCGACGATCGTCGGGCGGAACCGAATGCGCGGCCAGGCCGCCGCATTGCGCTCGTAGCGCAGCACCGCCACGCGCTGCTCGTAGATGCGCGACAGGCACGCAACCACACCCTCGTTCCCGGCGCCCCCGGGTGCGGCGTCCGGCTGCGGTTGCGCCGCCGCCGGGCACGCCATCGCGCGCCCGTCGAGCCAGAAGCGCTGGTCGGCAGTTCGCGCGTCGCGGTCGCCGGGACGCGCCGCCCGGTCCAGGTAGTCCTGGAGGGCTGGGGCGATCGCGGCATCTAGAGCAGCGAGCGACGGCTCCCTGCAAATCAGCCGGTCGATCGCAGTCGGCGCTTTGTCGCACTTAACGTTCGGTTGTGCCGCCGCGCCACCCTCGGTCTTTCGCAGGTCCGCTCCGAATGACGGTTGCCCTTGCATGACGGCCAGCATCAGTCCGATAAGCAGGGCGAGGGGAGGGCAGACAAACCGAAATCCCTGCGTACTCGGTATTCCGTGCTTCATGATGGTTGGGAATAATCGTCGGCCCCCAGCTGTCCCACAAGTATCATCGGAGGAGGCGGGCCATGTCCAAGAGCCCTGGCGTCCCACCACGTGGGTTGCGCCGGTGCGCGGCGAGCGTCCTTTTGCTTCTGACGAGCTGCAGCCAGGTGCCGCCGACAAGTTCGGCCGTGATCCCGCCCATACCGGCCGGCGCGGCCCGGATCTGGGTCTACCGAAATGACGGGCCCTACGATAGCCAGAACCGGCCATATCTCAGGCTCAATGGCCAAGTAGCCGGAATTTCCGAGCCGAACGGCGCCCTCTATCGCGATCTGCCGCCCGGACACTATACCGTTTCCGTGGATAGCTATGGCGTCCCCTATCCCAATCAGTTTACCGGGGTCGATCTCGCCGCCGGGCAGGTAGCCTTTGTCAAAGTTCTGTCGATGCGCGAAAGAGTGGGCGGCGGTGGCGATAATTTCGCTTCTCGCGCCCTCTTCTTTACCCAGCTCGTCCCGGCTGAGGCCGCTCAGGCCGCCATCGCTGCCACTCCGTTTTACGGCACCGGCTGATGCTTTGCCCGAGACTGCGAGTATCAGAGATGAGCACCGCACATCGGTGGCGCGGAGCAGCAATCGTACTCCCGTTGATTGCGGCGAGTTGCACTCCGCTGCCGACGACAAGCTCGGTGGTAATCCCGCCTATTCCCTCGGGCGTGGCTCGGCTGTGGTTCTACCGGGATTATGAGCCATATGAAACCTTGGCGCGCCCCTATGTCAGGTTGAACCAGCAAGTCTTCGGAATATCGGAGCCGGGCGGGGCCTTTTACCGCGACGTGGCGCCGGCCCACTATTCGATCACGGTCGACAGCGCCGGCCGCGATGTCAACCAGTTCGCGGAGGTCGATCTCGGTGCCGGTCAGGAGAGGTATGCCAAAGTCCTGTCTCTACGAAGCTGGCTTGACGACGACTGCGAGCCCTGGGGCGGTTGCGACACCTTCTACGTGCGCCTGATGCCGGCCGACCCCGCTCGCGCCGCTATCGCCGCCAGTCCGTTTTACGGCGGCAATTGAGCGCCCCGGGACCGATCGCTTATCGATTGACAGCGCTGGTGGCGGATGCTGCAGTCGTCAGCTGGGGCAAACTGACGGAGGAATCGGTGGGAAAGCTGCGTCACTTCGCGATGTCCCGTCTGCACCCGTCCCTCTCCCCGCAAGCACCCCCGCAACCGGGGCGAGGGAGGGACCCCTGGCGCATCGGAGATGCGCCACCCAACAGGCGCGCGCACGCCGAGAGGGACGGGAGGGTGAGGGGCAAACCCCGGCCATGAAAGCCCCGCCCGTCGATTACATCAGACCGCGCAGCCTGACCGAGGCTCTCGACCTTTTGGCAAATGCCGGCGCTGAGGGGCGCGTGATCGCCGGCGGCCAGTCACTGGTGGCGATGATGAATTTGCGGCTTGCCTCACCCGGGTTGCTGATCGACATCGCACGTCTGCCGGAGCTTCTCACGGTCGTCGATCATGCCGATGCCGTGACCCTCGGTGCGTGCGTCACCCACGCCGCGATTGAGGACGGGCGCGTTGCCGATCCGTCGCATGGCCTGATGCCGCGGGTCGCCGCGACCCTCGCCTACAGAGCGATCCGCACCCGCGGCACGATCGGCGGCAGCCTCGCCCTGTCGGACCCTGCGGCCGAGTGGCCCGTGGTTCTCGCCGCACTCGACGCCGAGGTGATCCTCTACGGCTCGAGTGGATGGCGCTCGCTCAAATGCTCCGAGTTCACCACCGGGATCTTTCAGACAAAGCTCGCCGAAAACGAAATCATCGAGAGCGCGCGCATCCCCAAGCTGTCCGCCGATGCTCGCTGCGGCTACGTGAAGCTCTGCCGCAAATCTGGCGAGTTTGCCAATGCGCTGGCGGTGGTCGTCACCGATCCCCGGCGCGGATACTCTCGCGTCGTGTCGGGTGCGGCAAATGGCGCACCGCTGGTGCTCGCCGACACGTCACGGCTGGTCGCCGCGGGCCCGCGCGACCCGGACGCGCTGCGCGGCACCATTGGCAGCGATCTCGATCACGCATCGGACCGGCATTTCGACGAATTCGAGCGCAACCTTCACACCGTCGCTGCAACGCGCGCCGTCCAGCAGGTGCTGGTATGACTGCGATCCGTGTCCGCATCAACGGCAGTGAGGTTGCCGATGACCTGCCGCCGCGCCTGTCGCTGGCCGATTTTCTGCGCGAACGCCGCAATTTGACCGGGACCCATCTCGGCTGCGAGCACGGGGTGTGCGGCGCTTGCACGGTCCTTGTCGACGGCGAGCCGGCGCGCTCGTGCCTCACACTCGCGGTCGCCTGCGACGAGCGCGCGGTCGAGACTATTGAAGGCTTTGGCGGCGACCCGATCATCGCGGCGCTGCGCCAAACCTTTCATCAGAACCACGCATTGCAGTGTGGGTTCTGCACCCCGGCGATGCTGATCACCGCGCGCGACTTGATCCTGCGCCAGCGTGCCGGCTCGGAGCGCGAGATCCGCGACGGCCTCGCCGGGAACATCTGCCGCTGCACCGGCTATACCAACATTGTCATCGCCATCGCCGAGGCCGCGAAGGAGATCGGCAAGGAGGCGCCTAATGCCCAATGACCAATACGGTGTCGGCGCGTCCCTATTGCGCAAGGAAGACGACCGCCATCTCCATGGACGCGGCCAGTTCGTCCCGGACATCAAATTGCCCGGCACGATGGATGTGGCCTTTGTCCGCAGCCCGCATGCCCATGCCCGCATCCGATCGATCTCGGTTCCGCCCGAGGTGCGCAGCCGCGTCTTTACCGCAGCCGATCTACCGCGCATCAAACCGATCCGCATCACCTCGCATGCGACCGGGACCAAAGCGCCGGCTTGGCCGCCGCTCGCCACCGACAAGGCGCGCTATGTCGGAGAGGCGATTGCCGCCTGCATCGCCACCTCGCGCGGCGAGGCGGAAGACCTCGCCACTGCGGTCGCCGTCGATTTCGAGGTGCTCGACGCGGTGGTCGATGCGCCGCGCGACATGCACGGCAGCCGTCACTTGATCCACGAGCAGTGGGGCGACAACCTCTATGTCGAGCGCGTGGTCGAAGGCGGCGACATCGAAGCCGCGGCGCGCGCGGCGGAAATCACGGTTAGCCGCCAGTTCCGCATGCAGCGGCAGTCGGGTGCGCCGCTCGAAGGCCGCGCCGTGCTTGCCTGCCGCGACCACCGGCTCGACGAGGTCGTCGTCTATTCCTCGACCCAGACGCCGCACACCTTGCGCGTCGCACTCGGCGAGTTCCTCGACATCGAGGCGCGCCGCATCCGGGTGGTTGCTCCCGACGTTGGCGGCGGGTTCGGGCCCAAGGCACGGCTCTACCCGGAGGAGATCATTTTGGCGGCGCTGGCGTTGCAGCTCGATCATCCGGTGCGCTGGGTCGAGGACCGCGGCGAGCATCTGTTGACCGCGGCGCACACTCGCGATCACCACTACAAGGCCACTGCCTATGCCGATTGGCGGGGCCGCATTTTAGGGGTCGACGCCGAGATCGTCGTCGATGCCGGCGCCTACGGGCTGTGGCCGCAGGGGCCCTACCAGGAAGCGGCGATGGCCGCACGCAACCTGCCCGGGCCATATACGATCGCCAATTACCGGGCGAGGCACTACACGGCGGCGACCAACAAGGCGCCGCTCGGTCCCTATCGCGGGGTCGGCCGTCCGGGGGCGTGCTTTGCGATCGAGCGGATCGTCGACGAGGTCGCCCGCGCGGTCGGTCGCGACCCGGTCGAGGTGCGGGCGGAAAACATGGTGCGGTCCGACGCGATGCCGTTCACCACGGTCGGCGGCATGCGGCTCGACAATGGTGATTATCGAGAGAGCGTGCGTCAGTGCGCCGAGCTATTGGACCTGCCTGCGATCCGCGCGCGCCAGCAGGAGGGCGAGCCCGACGGGCGGCTCGTCGGCATCGGCTTTGCCGCCTTTGCCGAGCAGACCGCGCATGGTGCGGCGGAATTCGTCGCCAGGGGTGCGGCGATCATTCCCGGGTTCGAGAGCTGCACGGCGCGAATTCTGCCCGACGGTAGCGTCGTGCTGATGGTCGGCATCCAGTCGCACGGCCAGGGGCTCGAGACGACATTGTCGCAGATCGCCGCGCACGAGCTCGGCATCGACCCGGCGCGGATCTCGGTGCGCCACGGCGACACCGAGAGCACGGCTTTCGGGTTTGGCACCTTCGCCTCGCGCAGCATGGTGATGTCGGGAGGTGCCGTGGCACGCGCTAGCCGGATGTTGCGCGACAAGCTCTGTCGCATCGGCGCCCATCTCTTGCAATGTGATCCAGCGCAAGTGCGCTGTGCCGAAGGTGCGGTATTGGGACCGCAGGGCTCGGTATCGATTGCCGAGATCGCCCTAGTCGCCCATCTGCGGATGGACGGATTGCCGCCCGGCGTCGACCCGTTGCTCGATGCAACCGCGACCTACGAGCCGGCGATCGGAACCGGCGTGTTCTCTTATGCGACGCACGGTGCGGTCGTCGCGGTCGATCCCGAGACCGGTTTCATCGAGCTCCTCGACTTCGCGGTCGCCGAGGATTGCGGCACGATGGTCAACCCGATGATCGTCGAGGGTCAGATCAGAGGCGGCGTCGTCCAGGGCATCGGCACGGCACTCTATGAAGAGATCCCCTATGACGAAGCGGGACAGCCGCTCACCGGCACATTGGCCGACTACCTGTTGCCCGGTGCGGCCGAATTGCCGGCGATCAAGATCGGGCATCTGCACACCCCCGCCGCCGCCACCGAATACGGCATGAAGGGCATGGGCGAAGGCGGTGCCGTCGCCCCGCCGGCGGCGATCGCCAACGCGGTGCGCGACGCCCTCGCCAGCATCGGCGCCGAGGTCAACGAGACCCCGATCACCCCGCGCCGGGTATTGGCCGCGATCCGACAGGCGCAGACCGGTCGACGCGGCGGTTGAAGACACCGCGCACGCATAAATACAACGAAAATCGCGATCACACGACCCGAGACACCCGCTTTTCGGACAGAATAGCTTGTCGTATCAGTCGGTTAGGGTAGAAGTTGCGATGCCGCGGAACAACGAATTCGGCATCCCCGATCAACGTAATCCGCACAGGGTGCAGGGAGGGAAAACAACGGGATAGAGCCCCACGCTTGCACCTCCTTCCCTCACCCGCCAGCGGGGGCCGGGATGAACGCCTGCCACAGGGCGGGTCCCTCGGTGCCATTGTTCCTGGCTTTGCAAGCTGAACCGCGCGGATCCTGGCGGACGGCACGCCAAAGTCGCCATCTGCCGGTGGACGAATTGCCGCCCGGCGTGGGAGGCTCGTAGGTCGGCACGAAGCCGACGGCGAAGGTCGCAAGCCCGGTCGGGAGCAAAGTTGTGATCAGCGCCGCCTTGCGGCCGATACGGTCGCCGTAATGGCCGAAGATCGGTGCGCCGATCCGGCGGGCGATAAAGCCGACCGTATAAACGGCAAAGGCTTGCAGCACGCCGACCAATGGGTCGGACTCGGGAAAGAAGAGCTTACCGAAGACCAGACCGGTGACGACGCTGTAGAGCAGGAAGTCGTACCACTCGATCGTCGTGCCGACAGTGCTGGCGGATAATGGCGCGCCGCAGCTGTCGGCCGTGTTCGGACTCGGAAATAGCCCCCGCAGCGATGATTTCCGTTATTGTCATCCAATACCCCTAACCCGGACGATCACTTCCCTAGCGCCGCACGCGAAGTCCTTTTCCGATTATGGTGGATGTCTAATTGGCTGCCGCGCGATCAGGCTGGATTTTGTCGTATTCTTCCGAGATGTCCCGGTTGGTGTAGTCCGTAAGAAGCGCCGTCGCGACGATACCGATAACGGCACAACCGAGGATATAGAGGGCGATCGGAAGGCTCGAAGCGAAGGCGGCAAACAGTGCGGTCGCGATAAACGGCGAGGGTCCGCCGGCGATGATCGAGGCGAGCTGGTAGCCGAGCGAAGAGCCGCTGTAGCGCAGCCGCGCGGTGAAGGATTCGGCGATCAGAGCAGCCTCGGGGCCGTACATCGTCATGATCGGCAAACCCGACAATGCCACGGCGATAAAGATCAATGCCGGGGCTTTCGTATCCAGCATGGCAAAATAGATGAAGCCGAATACGGCGACGAAGACGCAGCCGATGATATACATGCGCTTGCGGCCGATGCGGTCCGACAGATGCCCGGCGACCGTGACCCAGAGGAAGCCTAGGACGGCTGAGACGAGCACGCCGATCAACAGGAAATCCCGCGAGGCGCCCAAGACCGTCGTGCCATAGGTGAAGACGAAAGCGCCGAAGATATAGCCAGGCGCCTGCTCGGGCAGCCGCAAGAGTGCCGTCAGTGCGACCTGCTTGGGCTGACGCTTCAGCACTTCGAGCACCGGCACGCGTTCGATGCGCTCTTCTTCGATTACTTTCCGGAAAACCGGGGTTTCGAGGATGCCGAGCCGGATCCATAGCCCGATCCCGACCATAACGATGCTGATCAGGAACGGGATGCGCCAGCCCCACACGAGGAACTGGTCGCCCGAAAGCCAGCTGAAGGCCAGCACCGCCAGATTGGCCAGGAAGAACCCGGCCGGCGCCCCGAATTGCGGCCAGGAGGCGATAAAGCCGCGATGCTTGTTGGTTCGCGCCCATTCCATCGCCAGCAGCACCGAGCCGCCCCATTCGCCGCCGACCCCGATCCCCTGGATAAGGCGAATGGCGGTCAGCAGAACAGCACCCCAGATGCCGATGCTGGCGTAGGTCGGGACGAGACCCACGGCAACGGTGGCGATGCCGGACACCAGCAAAGTCGCGATCAAGGTCGCCTTGCGTCCGATCCGATCGCCCCAATGGCCGAATATCGCCGCCCCGATCGGCCGGCCGACAAATCCGATGAAAAAAACGGCGAACGCCTGAAGTACGCCGACCAATGGATCCGATTTGGGGAAGAAGAGTTCGCCGAAGACCAGCGCGGTCACCTGGCCGTAGAGCAGAAAGTCGTACCATTCGATCGTGGTGCCAACCGTGCTCGCGATCATGGCGCGGCGCAAATGCGCGCGATGCTCGGTTTCGGAAAGCCCACCCGCTGTGATTTCGCCTGTTGTCATCGAATTTCCTCCCACCTGTCGGGCTATGAGGGAGACGCCAGTTGTCATGGTTCCCCGTCGCGCCGCGGTGGGGGCGGTTCAACCTAGGCGACCGTGTCGACCAAGGCAACCTCGCCTTCCTCGCCGAGGTTTCGCCAGCGACCGAGCGCGGTGGCGGGATCGGCGCCGCGGCGGCGGCCGACCCCCGGTCGCAACTTAGCCGATCAAGCATACACGCTGGGGCCGAACCGATCCGACAAAAGGCATAGCCGGCAGTGACACGAGGCGTCGTTGATCCAGGAGAATGATCTAGATTAACGCGCATCGCCGCGCCGCGAGGTAATTCAGGCCGGCAGCCTGCGTCTCTAATGCGGATCAACCAGCCGGGTTGCAATAACATCGCCGTGTTCTAGCAGCCGTGATGTGCGGCAGAGCGGCCCTATACGAGAAAAGGATGCAATGACCAGGAGCCTTATTGTGCCGGCCTCCTGTGGTCGCGAACTCGCCCACAAAACCTCATCGATGAGCCAGGACGACGTCCTGAGCTTGCTCAACCGTACCGTTGATAATAGTCGGGCCAGCGTCGAGCTGACAAAGGCGATGCTCGGGGACGCGGCAACAGAGCTCCGGTCAATTCAGAGCCACGAGGCCTATTCGTGCGCTGTATTGATCCGGTTGATAAAACGTCTTGGGGGGCGACCGGCGCGCGGCGCCCGCACAGCCGATGACGAAGCTGTCGTGACCGGATTGGAGCCCGGATTGGCTCGGTTGATCTCGGTCCAGAATCGAATGCAACAGGAGCTGCGCCACAATCTCGCGCGTGTCACCGAAGACCATATCCGCCTCCAGCTCGGGAAGATCCTCGACGCAACCGATCAACACGTCCGACGGCTTTGCGGCGACCGGCGACGCTATGCCGGCTCAGGCGGGAGAGGCCGACCGCCATGTCGGTACCCCCAGCACTTGGCTCGGCTATTCGCCGGGTGTTGCCGCCGGCTGCTGTTGCGCTAAACGTGGCTGGCCACCGGCGCGGACTTCTTCGAGCCACAGATTGTGGTGCTCTTTGGCCCAATTAACGTCCACCGTGCCTGCGCCCATTGCCTCGAACGCACCTTCCATGCCGATCGTGCCGATATAAATGTGGCCGAGCATCGCAGCTATGAACAACATCGCAATGACGCCGTGGGCCATCTCGGCGCTCTGCATGGTTTGAATATCCGTGCCGTAGAATGGGAACATCAACAGATAGCCGCTGACCGCAATCGCGCTTCCGCCCAGCACCACGATCCAGTAGATGACCTTCTGGCCGCTGTTGAAGCGGTAAGCCGGTGGATGGTCATGTCCGACCATGCCGCCGCCGCGCCTGAACCATTCGATGTCGACACGGTTCGGGATGTTGCCGGCGATCCACATGAAGAAGATCAGGATGACGCCGAGGGTGAACGGGAAGCTCAGGTAATTGTGGGCGTATTTCGCCCATTTCGACCAGGCGGTGAAGGCCACGGGGCTCATCAACGGCAGCAGCAGCGCTCGGCCGAAGGTGATATTGAGCCCGGACAAGGCCAGGATGACGAAGCAGGTCGCCGTCATCCAATGCACGAAACGTTCGGCGGCATTGAAGCGTACGATGGTTTGTCCCGAGCGCCCGCTTTCGATACGCACCATACCCCGCCACAGGTAGAAAATGACCAGCAGCGCCAGAATGCCGAGAACGGCGACGGCGCCGATCCAGCGCAACGTCACCTCATGGAAATGGCGCCAATCGCGGCCTGCCGGCTGCTCGATCGTGTAGGACTTCGTATCGGGAATGCTGCCGCGCCCCTGAATCGTCTTGAATTGCTGTAGGAGCTGCTGCTCGCTGACCGCGCTCGCGGTCGGATCGACTGATGTGGGCTGCTGCGCCGCCACCGGGTACCAAGACACCGCAACCCACACGAGCGCCAAGGCCCCGACGATGATGCGAAACTTTGCGACAGACGCGGCCACGCTCTTCCCTCCGGTTGTGCCTCGTTGGCGCCGCTTATGACGTGATGGTCTCGCGATAGGCGGTATTCCAGCCCCAGGCACCCGAGCCGTAGCCGCGCTTCGCCACTCGCTCCTTATAGATTTCCGCAATGATCTCGCCATCGCCGGCGAGCAACGACTTGGTCGAGCACATCTCGGCGCACATGGGCAATTTGCCCTCGGCCAGACGATTGGCGCCGTATTTCTCGTACTCCGCCATGCTGCCGTCAGGTTCCGGACCGCCGGCGCAATAGGTGCACTTGTCCATCTTGCCTCGCGAGCCGAAATTGCCGACACGCGGATATTGCGGCGCCCCGAACGGACAGGCGTAGAAGCAATAACCACAGCCGATGCAGATGTCTTTCGAGTGCAGCACGACCCCGTCGGCGGTGGTATAAAAGGCGTTTACCGGACACACCGCCTGGCACGGCGCATCGGTGCAATGCATGCAAGCCATCGACACCGAACGCTCCCCCGGCTTGCCATCGTTTATCGTGACGACCCGTCGGCGGTTGATCCCCCACGGCACTTCATTTTCGTTCTTGCAGGCGGTGACGCAGGCGTTGCATTCGATGCAGCGGTCGGCGTCGCAGAGGAACTTCATCCGAGCCATCGATCCGCCTCCTCACGCCGCCGTGATCTGGCACAAGGTGACTTTTGGCTCCTGCATACCGGTTGCAGGATCGTATCCATAGGTCGTAATCGTGTTCGCGCTCTCGCCGAGCACGATCGGGTCGGCATCCTTTGGATATTTGTCGCGCAGATCGACACCGCCCAGCCATCCGCCGAAGTGGAAGGGCATCCAGGCAACGCCTTTGCCGACCCGCTCGGTAACCAGCGCCTTTACTTTGGCCCTGGAATTGTTCTCCGCACCCGTTATCCAGACCCAGGCGCCGTCCTTGATGCCGCGGTCGCTGGCATCGGCGGGGCTGATCTCGATGAACATGTCCTGCTGCAACTCGGCGAGCCACTTGTTTGAACGGGTTTCTTCGCCGCCGCCTTCATATTCAACGAGTCGGCCGGAGCTCAGGATCAGCGGGAACTGCTTGGCGATGCCCTTGTCCACAGCAGCCTTCTGCACCGAGAAACCGATGTTCGGCAGCCGGAACTGCTTGAAATCCGGCAGAGTCGGGTACTTAGAAACAAGATCGATCCGAGGCGTGTAGATCGGCTCGCGATGCGTCGGGATCGGGTCCGGCAGCCCGAAGGCATTCATGCGCGCCTTAGCGTTTCCGTACGGCACACAGCCATGCATCATCGCAACGCGCTGGATGCCACCGGATAGGTCGGTCGACCACGAGACCGTATCGGTCTTGTCGGGGCTGCCCGCGACCTTCGTGATAATCGCAAGCTCGTCGGCGTTCAGATCCTTGTCCCAGCCGAGCTTTTTCAGGACCGCCATCGTAAACTCGGGATAGCCATCCTTGATCTCCGAGCCGAGCGAGTAGGAACCTTCGGCAAGCAGGTTCACCCCGTTGCGCTCGACGCCAAAGCGAGCGCGGAACGTGCCGCCGCCGTCCATGACGTTGAGGTTGGTGTTGTAGAGAAGCGGTGTGCCCGGATGCTTGACATCGGGTTTGCCCCAGCACGGCCAAGGCAGACCATAATAGTCGCCTTTGCAAGGCCCGGTCGTCGCCCGCATCGTGACCAGGTCGAAATCCTTCTGGTTCGCCATATGCAGCTTCAGCCGCTCCGGCGACTGGCCGCAATAGCCGGTCGACCAACTGCCGCGATTCATTTCGCGCAGGACATCCTCGGCCAGCGGCAAGCTGTTCTCAACCTTGATGTTCTTGAACATCTTGTCGACAAAGCCGAGCTTCTTGGCCACCAGATACATGATCTCGAGATCGTTTTTTGACTCGAAGATCGGCTTGACGATCTGCTCGCCCCATTGCAGCGCGCGGTTCGACGCGACGCGGGAGCCCGTGGCTTCGAACTGCGTGCAGGCCGGCAACAGGTACATGTTGTCCTTGCGCCCCACCTCGAGGGCCAGCGACGCCCAAGTCGTGGGATGCGGATCGGCCACCACCAGCAGATCGAGCTTTAGCAGCCCTTTGAGCGATTCCGGAATCCGGGTGATGCTGTTGCTGGCATGTCCCTGCACGAACATCGCCCGCACGTTGTCCTTTTGCTCCACCTGGTCCTTCGGCAGCAGGACCGCATCGAACCACCGGGTCAGCGGGATGCCGGGCGTCTCCATGATCTTTTTGGAGTCAAACCGGGACTGCAGGTAGTCGTATTCGACCTCCCAGACGCGTCCCCAGTGACGCCACGCGCCCTCGGCGAGCCCGTAGTAGAACGGCAAGGTAACGATATCGAGCCCGACATCGGTGGCACCCTGCACATTGTCGTGGCCGCGGAAGATGTTGGCACCAGTTCCCGGTTTGCCGACATTACCGGTAAGAAGCAGCGCGATGCAGCTCGCCCGAACATTGGCGGTACCGACAGTGTGCTGGGTCTGGCCCATGCACCAGATCAGGGTCGCCGGTTTCTCGGTGGCGAACATCTGGGCGACGCGCTTGAGCTGCTCGCCGGGAACGCCGGAGACGCGCTCGACTTCCTCGGGCGTCCACTTTTCAATTTCCTTGCGGACATCTTCGAGGCCGTAGACGCGCTGCGCGATGAACTCCTTGTCCTCCCAGCCATTCTGCAGGATGTGCCACATCATCCCGTAGAGCACCGGAATGTCAGTACCCGGCCGCAACCGCACATATTCGGTCGCGTGCGCAGCGGTGCGGGTCATACGCGGATCGACGACGACGACATTCGCGTTGTTGAGTTCGGCCCCCTCCAGCAGATGTTGCAAAGACACCGGGTGGGCTTCGGCGGGATTGCCTCCCCAGATGATCTGCGTTTTTGCGTTGCGGATATCGTTGTAACTATTGGTCATCGCGCCGTAGCCCCAGGTATTGGCTACGCCGGTGACCGTCGTCGAATGGCAGATGCGCGCCTGGTGATCGGTATTGTTGGTCCCCCAGAAGGCGCCAAGTTTACGGAAGAGATAAGCTCCCTCATTGGTGAATTTCGCCGAGCCGAGCCAGTAGACCGAGTCCGGACCCGATTGTTCGCGGATCGCCATCAGCCGGTCGCCGATCTCGTTGACGGCTTGGTCCCAATTAATTCGGGTCCATTGCCCGCCGACGAGCTTCAGCGGATATTTGAGCCGGCGCTCGCCGGAGACGAGCTCACGCACCGCGGCACCCTTGGCGCAGTGCGACCCGCGATTGATCGGACTGTCCCAGCTCGGCTCCTGCCCGATCCACACGCCGTTGGCGACCTCGGCGGTAACCGTGCAGCCGACCGAGCAATGCGTGCAGACGCTCTTGCGGATCGCTACCTGTGCGCCGGCGGCCGGGGGCGGTCCCGCCTCGGCTCGGCGCACGCTGGTGAGCGGCAACACGCCGAGCGCTCCGACACCACCGGCGACGAGGCCCGAGCGACGCAGGAAGGTGCGGCGGTCGAGGCCGCGATCCGACTGACTTGCGAACGCGGTGAGCTGCCCGCGCGGAGCCTGACGTTCCGCTCTTTTGATGAGCATGGATGCCTCCGTCAGCGCGGATAGCGGTTAACGCGGTAATAAGTCTTGACCTCGTCGGTTTCCTTGTAGCGAGGCTTGCGCTTCTCGTCGTTGCTCTCGCTGTCGCCCACTGCTTCAGTCGCGATCGATCCCAGTGTGCCGGCCGCCGTACCGGCACCGAGCACACGAAAGAATTGCCGACGCCCCAAACTGAGCCTGCCTTGCGCTTTCACAGCTGCGTCCTCCCATCTTTGCGCGCCCGCTCACTCGGAGAGCGCGAATCCTTCTGTTTCAATCTCGATGAACCGACGCCCGACAGCGCCGACATGGCGATAGAGATCGGCAGCCTCCGCAATCGTCAGATCGGCGAAGAAGCGTCCGATCCACGGAGCGAGATGCTTCTCGAAGACCTGGCGTTGCTTGTCGATTGCCGCCGAGAACGGCCCACCGATCAGACCCGCCATGATCTCGCAGAGAATGGCCGCGTGGTCTTCGGGTTCGCATTGCGTCTCGACACGTTCGATGCCAAGCGCATGCAGATCCTGGCGCAAGCGAGCCAGCGGTCGCTCGTTGAGAAAGCCGGTCAGATAATATGAACCATATGGCAACAGCTCACCGCGCCCGACGCCGATGAAGAGATCGAAAAACTCGCGTGCGACCTCTCCGGCGCTCGCCCTATCCGCAGCTTCTGCCAGCGCGGCGTGCGCAGAACCGAGCGGCGTGGCATCGCCGCGAAGCTTGGCGATCTGCCCGAGAAACGCTGCATCCGGGGCACGTCCCAGCAACTTTGCGAGCAACGAATATTCCCGGGCGCGTGCAACATCCACCTCCTCGGGCTGGCCGAAATTCTCGCCGTAAAGGTCCGGCCGCAATATCACGCGCGCAACCCCGGTCGCGGCCTCCACCGACAGCACCCGCTCGGCCGGGACCCGCGACCAGTTGGAGACGGACGGTTGGGAGACGCCGATCCGACGCGCCAGCTCGGTAATGCCGCCGACGGCGCGGATCGCCTCGTCGAGCCCGCGGTCGCTCATCGAAAGCCCGAAAACCACGATCCTGCCCTATTCCTCTAAAGAGTAATACCGCGTTAATCTTTTGGTCAATAGCCTGAGGCTATGAACGCTGGTTCAGTCGGGGAGGGCGCCGCCGTGACGACGCCGCGGGCGGGATAACCACGGCTCGCACTCTTGTCTTTCATGCTGCACCGCACTATTGCCTTTCCCATCGCGCGGCATCGGGCTTGCGTGATCGGCGTCGGTATCGGAGCCAGGCTTCATTTGATCGGAACCGGTTGTCGTCTGAGGTTCGCTGATCGCTAGCCGCTCGGCTGCGGGGCGGCCCGGGCCGAGGGCGTCCGCCTCTTCGGCGACCTGCGCCAGAAGCCGGCGAGCGTCTTCGATCGTCAGAGGGCCGAAACCGGGTACGCCGCTAGGCGAATTGAAGTCCCACGAATTTTCGGACAGACCGATGAAGTCGCGGATCGCGGGATCGGCCGACCAGGCACGGCGCAGCGCGGCACGCGTCAAATGCGCGGGAACGCCCTTAGCCAGAAACGGCCGGATGTCGGACCCGGCGCCAATCGTCTCGATCGGGGGCAAGCTCTCGGGATCGACGAGCGACTGAGTTTCCCCCGGGGGGCGAGAGGCCGCGGCGGCTTCCGGGGCAGCCCGGTCCCCCGTATCCTTCGCCTGCGGTTGGCCGCGTGCGTTTGTGGCAGCGGCGCGTTTGCGGCGAGCCCACCGCGCGACAAAGCTTTCGTCAGCGCTCATCGTCGTTTTCTGAACTGCGGCTCGTGGCGCGCCAGCGCTTCCGGATCGGCGCGATCGCGCTTGCGCCTCTCAAACACTCGCTCGACATGGTGCTCGGCGACCAAAGCGGCAATTGTGAGGCGCAACGGCTCGGGCATCGCGACGGCTTCGATGATTCCTTGACCCGGCTCGGTCAAGCCTTCTCCCTCGGCTGGATCGGCGGTAACGGCCGCGACTGCGTACGGCGGATCGCCGCCGGTCTCGTGCAGTGCCACCCATACAGCCGGTGCTGCCGATTCAAGATTTCTGCGGTAGTTATCGGCCTCAGAGCGATACAGCTCGATCTCGGCCGCACCCGCGTAGAAGGTCGCCGTTTCTTCGTCGACAGTCAGCGGCGTCCAGGCGGCCGCATCGGGGACACCGCAGAGCACCGCAATCGGTCGCCAGATGACTTCAACCCATGGCGAGACGGCTTTGCGCCGCTCGACCACCACGCCAACAGGAATGCGCAGCGGTGGCGTGATCGAACTCATGTGATCGCTGCCAACCGCGTGGCCGGCAAGCCGGTCAACAGATTCTGCGGCTTCATGCGCAGCACCTTGTCGGCCGTCATCGCCAGAATGAGATAGACCGGGTCATCACCGATCGAAGCGGCGTTCGGATCGGGATTGCCGATCGTCAGACGGAACAGCGCAATCACACGGCGTCGCGTTGTCTCGTCGAGCTCCGCGCCACGCCACAATGCGTCGCCGATGCGCGTGCCCTCCGCGTCGAGGCCGACATACCAGGTCAACGGAACGTCACGCATTTCGCTCAGCGGTTCGACCGAGACGTCAATCGACAATATGTGCTTCACCCACCGCTCGACAGCCTCGCCGAGTGCCGCCACACCGCGACGGCCGACCGAGAGGTCAAGCGCCATATCGAAGAGGTCGCTTCGACTCCAATAACTCGGAGCATTGTCGTCCGTCAGAATGTCGATTTGGTCTCCTGCAGGAATGCCCAGCATCGACACGAGGGGCGACAATGGCGCCGGGTTCGTGCCGGCGATGGTCTCCTCGTCGGCGGCGATCAGCGCTTCGTTGTACATCGTCATCCGTTGCGGCCGAAAGAAAAGCTCCGCAGCACGGACTACAAACGGGTCGTCGCAGCCGTCGAGGACGTTGCGCAGAATCACGTGAACGAGCTGATTGAGAAAGAGCGGCGGTGTGTCGCCGACTTTTCGACGTATGAGGTCGAGATAAGCCGCCTCCAGTGTCTGGTGACGGACAAGTTGGTCGCGAAAACCGACCATCAGCCGCCAATTTTCCCGGGCGTCCGCGTCACCGATTGCCGCGATCTCGTCGCTACCGATAGGGGCGCGCGGCTCGGCGAGCAGCGCCGCGTGCAATGCTCGCTCGACGGCGCAGGCTTCGGGCGGCGCTGTCAGCTCCGGTCGCGCCAGATAGGCTTTCAGAAATTCGTCGGTGACCAGCAACCAGCCACCGGCGTCGCGATCCGTCAGATGATGGCCGCAGGAGAGCCAAAAGTCGCTCACCGCGCTCTCTCGCGCTGCGGCCTCACAGAGGTGGTCCGCCGGTTCTCGGATCGAGCCATGAAGGCATTTTTAGGACGGGCAGCAGAAGCCGGTGCTCGACCGGTCCGCCGGCACGCCGAACAGCAAGATCGCCGTTCTCGCCGATGTCGTGACGCGCCCCGTGCTCTGGCTGCAGTTTCGAAATGTATTCCCTGGCAATGGAGGCGAACCCATCCTCCTGCCAGCGATCGACGGCAACCATCAGATGGCGGGCGAAGCCTTCGACGAGTTGCTCAGCACTGACATCGCCGAAACTCTCTTCCGCAAGCGCGGTCGAAAACGGATGCAGCCCGGCTTCCTGCGGGCCCGGGGAAACAACGCGAATAGCGGCGCCAAAGACAAGCCAATCCGGCGACTTGTGCTCATCGGCGTGATCGGGCCAAGCGAGCCGCCCACCGCCAATGAGGCCCCGATCGACATAGATTGCGTCCGGCCATTCAATGACGATCGGCTTTTCCGGCGGTGCCCGTGCCGCCAAGGCGTCGCCGAGCGCAACCATGCAGACATAGAATACACGGCGCGCCGACGCGAGCGGCTCTTCCGGTTCCAAGACGACAGCGAACTCGGCGAGGTCGAAGCGGCCGACCAGAACTAGTGTTCCGGCGCCGAGATCAGAAGCGTGGGCGCGGGCATGGTCGAAGGCGTCGCCCAGCTCGCGCAACACCACGAGCCGGAACGGCGGCGGCAGGTCGAGCGTGCGCATATTATTCTTGCTGATCCAGTGGCGCTGCTCGCGCTGCATCTTGATTACGGCCTTACGTCCGATCCGGAAACAATATAACGTCAGCCTGCGGTCAATCCCACCGGCGCATCGCGCCTGACGAGCAAAACGATGTCTGATCGGCGCGCCCTCCTCGTTTGTTCGTGTGAAGACACGATGCCGCTCGACGCGGGTGCGTTTAAGCGGGGGTGCTGCGGAGACGCCATCGTCAGCGGGCGCCAATTGTGTCGCGCTGAGATTGAACGCGTTCGGGAACTAGTGGCGTCGGGTGTTCCGATCACGGTCGGCTGCACGCAGGAAGCACCGTTGTTCCGCGAGATCGCCGCCGAAAGCGCCAGCGATGTGACCTTTGCCAACATACGCGAAAGCGCCGGCTGGTCCGCCGAAGCGGGGGAGGCGGGACCGAAGATGGCGGCACTCATGGCGGCCGCCGCGATAGCGATGCCCGATGTCCCCTTCACTCATCTCGAAAGCGCGGGGGTTGCTCTCGTCTACGGACGTGACGAGCGGGCAGTCGAGGCGTCGAGCCTGCTCAAAGAGCATCTCGACATCACCACGCTCATCATCCGGCCGGATGACCTGATACCGCCGCGCACCACCGAATTTCCGATCGTGAAGGGTACGATCCGTGCGGCGAAAGGCCATCTCGGCGCGTTTGAGGTCATTGTCGATGATTACGCCTCGCCGCGACCGTCGTCGCGGCGCGCGCTTACCTTCGGACAGGCGCGTGACGGCGCTATATCGCGCTGCGACATCCTGCTCGACATCTCGGGCGGGCCGCCGCTGTTCCCGGCCGCGGACCTGCGCGATGGTTACCTCCGAGCCGATCCCGACGATCCCGCTGACGTACTCAAGGCGGTATTGCGCGCGCGGGATCTCGTCGGCGCCTTCGACAAGCCACGTTACGTGACATTCACAGCGGATCTTTGTGTCCACTCACGGTCGCAGATCGTCGGCTGCCGCCGCTGCCTCGACCTCTGTCCGACCAGCGCCATTGCGCCGGCCGGCGATCACGTGGCGATCGACGACAAAATTTGTGCCGGCTGCGGCCAATGCGCCACAGCCTGTCCGACGGGGGCGGCTAGTTACGCGGTTCCACCAGCCGACGCTTTGATCCGCAAGCTGCGCACATTGCTCACGGTCTATCACGCTGCGGGTGGCGTCTTGCCTGTTCTTCTGATCCATGATGAGGATCATGGCGGTGCGCTGATCGACGCACTTGCCCGTCATGGCGACGGATTGCCCGCCAACATTCTGCCGCTTGCCGTCAACGAGGTGACGCAAATCGGCCTGGAACTGATAGCCGCGGCTTTCGCCTACGGCGTGATGGCAATGCGCGTGGTGCTGCGTGCTAACCCGCGCCACGACCCCGCCGGTTTGCACAATGCGATCGCCCTTGCTGAACCCATCCTTGCGGGCCTCGGTCTTGTCGGCGAACGTCTCACGACGATCGAGACCGATGATCCGTTTGCACTCGGAGAGGCGCTGCGAGGGATCAAGTCCAGCGAGCCGGTGACGCGTCCCGCTGGCTTTCTCCCGGTCGGCGGTAAGCGCGACGTGCTGCGGTTCGCACTGCGGGAACTCTATCGCGTAGCCCCGGCGCCCACGGACATCATCGTGCTGCCCGCTGGGGCGCCGTTCGGCGCAGTCGAGATCAACGTTGAAGGTTGCACCCTATGCCTCTCCTGTGTGTCCGCATGCCCGACCGGTGCGCTGTCGGACGACCCTGACCGACCTCTGTTGCGCTTTGCTGAGGATGCTTGTGTGCAATGCGGTCTGTGCAAGGCGACCTGCCCCGAAAAAGTGATCAGCCTCGTGCCGCGCCTCGCCTTCGGCGATGCGGCAATCGCAGCGCGCGTGCTCAAGCAAGAGGAGCCGTTCCCGTGTATTCGCTGCGGCAAGCCGTTCGGCGTCAGGAGCACGATAGAACGCGTCGTCGCGGCGCTCGAAGGCAAGCACTGGATGTACCAAAACTCGCCGAGCCGCCTCGACGTCATCAAGATGTGCGAGGATTGCCGCGTTGCCGTCGTCACCGAAGAGGCCTTCGATCCCTACGGTGCGCCGGCCCGGCCAAGGCCGCGCACGACCGACGATTACCTGCGCGAGCGCGAGACGAAGCCGAAACAGTGATCACTTCGTCGCCCTTTCGAGAAACTTGACGAGGGCGTCTCGGTCTTCCGCCGCGCCGATGCGCTGCTCCGGCATCTTGGTGCCTGGTGTGTAGGTTGCCGGGCCGATCTCGAACAGTTTCGCCAGCGTTACCGGCGTCCAGACGATGTCGAGGTGCTTGAGCGCCTCCGAAAAACTGTAGCCGGCCAAGCTCGCGATGCGCCGCCCGAAGATGCCGTGCAGTGTCGGGCCGGCCCGATACCCCTCGTCAGGCTTAAGCGTATGGCAGGCGACACAAGCGCGAAACACCTGTGCGCCGGGATCGCCGACATAGGCCGCGAGCAGATCCTCCGAACCGCCGCTAGCAACGATGTCGATCGGCTCGCCGGTTGTCGAATCCCAGCGGCGAATCATCCGGTCGGTGCCGCCGGTCAGGAGCGTACGGTTGTCGGGAAGGAACGCCACAGACCACACCGGCGGGCCAGGGCCGACGAGACTGCGCGCAAGGGTGTGCGTCCTCCGATCGATAATCGCGACCGAGCCGCCGATGCTCGCCGCTGCGATGAATTCTCCATCGCGTGATATCGCGAGGGAAGTAATCGGCGTCGGCGAGGCTTGGAGCGCATCGCGCTCGTTCCCGGCCGACGACAAGAAATAGACCTTACCGTCGGCCCCGGCGGCGATGATGTCACTGTCCGGCCCAACCGCGACTGCATTGAGCGGAGACGGCAGCGGCACCACTAGAGGAGAGCCTCGTCGATACAAGGGCCAGATATGCAGGGTTGCGTCGTATCCAACGCTTGCCACCACTGTACCATCCGGCGTGAAGGTCACCCCATTGACGTTCTGCTGATGGCCCTCGAGCACTTGTGGCACGCCGCCTGCGAGCGGCCACAAGCGGATCGTGCGATCCCAGGATGCCGAGGCGAGTGTGGCGCCATCAGGCGATACCGCGAGGGCAACAATTGGCCCCTGATGTCCTTCGAGAACACGGTCGGGCTCCTGTTTCCCCGGCGTCCAGAGGGCAATGCGGGCGTCCTCGCCGGCGGTCACGGCGCGGCCGTCGGTGAGGATCGCGACCGCGTTCACCGCACCCTCGTGAAACCGCAGCACCTGCTCGGCGGTGTTGCGCCGGAGCGACCAGCGGATCGCCGAGGTGTCGAAGCTGCCGGAGAGTGCCGTGGCACCATTGGCGGAGATCGCGAGCGCGCGTATCGGACCGCCATGTCCGCGTAATTGCGCTTCGGCCGGAGCGAGGCCAAGTGCTATCGTACAGCAGATCAGACCGATGGTGATCAGAGACCGGAAGGCCCGCCTTTGGTGCCGCGATTGATCTCGCGCGTTCCGGTATCCTAATTTAGACAATGATCCGAGGCGGGCGTCCGAAATGCGTAGCTTCATTATGGCCTGTATCGCCGCCGCTCTGATAGCGGCCATCGGGGCAATGATCCTGAATTTTGTTCAGGAACCTGTCGATGTCGCATTCACGACCGAATCGGCGCGGATCTGATCGTAAAAATGGTCTGCGTCACTCCCGCTCTCAATCCATTGTTTTTCGATTGTTATGGGCGTTTGAATTCGTTGATTTTTCGAAAAATTCAGTTGTTCCGCTAAGTAACGAATTTAGCTCGCAAGTTATTGTGATACTTTTTTATTTTTTTACGATGGACACTCCGCTGACGCCCAAAAACGCGATTTTCGTTGTTTTTGCGGCTCAGGCGGTTTGGCGCAGCCGGGCGGCGCGGGCGAGATCGACCGAGACGAGTTGCGAGACGCCCTGTTCGGCCATCGTGACGCCGAACAGCCGGTCGACGCGCGCCATCGTGATGCGGTGATGCGTGACCAAGAGGAACCGCGTGCCGGTGGTGTCGGCGATCTCGCCAACGAGAGCGCAGAAGCGGTCGACATTGGCGTCGTCGAGCGGCGCGTCGACCTCGTCGAGCACGCAGACCGGGGCGGGGTTCGTTAGGAAGACCGCGAAAATGAGGGCGAGTGCGGTCAGCGCCTGCTCACCACCCGATAACAACGAGAGTGTCTGCAGCCGCTTGCCGGGCGGGCTCGCCATGATCTCAAGACCGGCGACCAGCGGGTCTGCATCGTCGACCAGCGCCAGATGTGCCCGGCCACCACCGAAAAGCCGCGCGAACAGCCCGGAAAAATGACCGTTGACGCGCTCGAATGCTGCGGTCAGGCGTTGCCGCCCTTCCTGGTCGAGTGCCACGATGCCGCGGCGCAGCCGCGCGATCGCCTCGGTCAGCTCGGCGCGCTCGTGTCGCAAACCTGCGACGCGCGTTTCGGTCTCGGCGGCCTCGCTTTCGGCCACGAGATTGACCGGGCCGATGCCGTCGCGCTCGCGGATCAGCCGATCGAGCCGGGCCGCCGTCTCGGTCGGATCCGGCGGCACTTCGTCCGCGGCGAGACCGGCAAGCTCTGCCAGCGCCTCGGGCGTCTCGTCGACCCGCTCGCGGATCTCGCGGGCGAGCCACACCAATGCTTCGTTCGCGCCGTCGCGCAGCACTTCGCATCGGGCGCGTTGCTCGCGCGCCTCGGCCAGCGCCTGATCAGCCAGCCGAGAATTCTCCGTCGCCTCGCGGAGCCGGGTCTCGGCTAATGCCAGCGCATCACCCGAACGACGGCAATTGGCGGCAGCGTTGGCGAGAGCGACCGCCAGCGCCTCGCTCTCGGCGGCGATCGCCGCCGGGCGTGCGGCAAGTCTCGCAATTTCCTGCTCGAGGGCTCCCCACCGTTCGACCAGCGCCGCGCGCTGCCCGGCAGCGCCCTCGCCGCGTTGGTGCCACGAACGCTCCTCGATCTCGATCGCCGCCAGTCGCGCGCGGCGCGCCTCGAAGTCGTGGCTCAGCTTGTCGAGCGCCGCGCGAGCTTCGCTTTCCCGGCTGCGCGCTTCGACAGTGGCGAGGCGCGCCGCATCCAGCGCCGCGCGCGCTAGCGCCGGATCGGGAAGTGCGGCCAGCTCCCGTTCTGTTTCCTCATCTTGCGCTCGCGTCTCGGCAAGGTCGGCGGCGACGGCCTCGATTGCAGCCGCGGCGCCAGCGACACGTGTCTCCATCAACAGCGCTCGACGAGCGATCTCGGCCTCCGCCGAGCGGGCAGCGGCAGCCGCCGCCTCCGCCGTGCGCAGCTCCGATCGCCTCAGACGATCGGCCTCGGCTGCACGCTGGCGAGCAGCGCGCGCCTCAGCCGCACTTTGCTCGGCCGTCTGACTGGCTTCCTCGTCCTTGGCGATTTCGTCGGCGAGCACGGCAAGGCGGTTCTTGTGGCGCAGCAGCTCGGCGGCCGGTGAAGGGCCGGGTGCGATACGGGTGAACCCATCCCAGCGCCACATCCGACCCTGACGGTCGACCAGGCGCTGCCCGGGCACGAGGTTTCGCTGCAGCCTTCGTCCGGCTTCTTCGCTCTCGACCCAGCCGGCGTACGCGAGGCTGCGTGCCAGGGCCTGCGGGGCGGTTATGACGTCGGCCAGCGGGCGCGCGCCCTCCGGCAAGCCCGCCGCGTTCTCGATTTGCGGGAGATCGCCCCAAAAACTTGCCGCCGCTGTTGGTTCGTTATCGGCCACCGGCGCTGCGAGCTCGTCCTCGAACACGGCGCCGACCGCCGTCTCGAAGCCCGCCACGACGTACAGCGCCGAAAGGATCGGCGGATCGGCGCCTCGATCCGGCGCCGTCGCGAGCAACGCTGCGAGCGCATCGGCTTCCGCCTTGAGCCGGGTCAGCCGAGCCTCGATCCGGCGTTGCGCTTCGAGCGCCGCATGCTCCTCGGCAAGGCGGCTGGTCATCTGATGCTCGGCGGCGACAACCGCGGCCCGGCATTCCTCGACCCGCCGCTCCGCCTCGGAGAGAGAGGTCGCTGCGGCAGTTACTGCTTCGGCCGGTATCAATGCGGCGGCCAATACCCCGCGCTCCCGTTCGGCTGCGTCGCGCCGTGTTTCCAGACGAGACCGCCGGTCGGCGAGCTCGCGTCGGCGTTCTCCGAGGGCGGCGTGGCGCGCCTCGGCGGAAGCGGCAGTTTCGGTCGCACGCTGCAATGCCATCTCGGCCTCGACGAAGCGGGTCGTCGCTTTGTGCAAGCGATCGTCGGCCACCGCCCGTACCGGATCGTCTTCAGCATCGGCTCGCGCGATCAGCAGGCCCTCCTTGGCCAGTCGGGCGATGGCTCCTTCCGCCTCGGCGAGGTGCTCGTCCTCGCGCTGCAGGTCACCCGTGAGCTGGGTGAGCCGCCCCTCGGATTCGCTGCGTGCGGCGAGCACCCGTTGCAATTCCTGTTCGAGTTCGCTGCGAGTATGGGTGAGCTGATGCAACTCGGCCGCGGCCGCCGCCTCGGCGACCCGCAGCGGCGGCAACACGGCCTCAGCCGCCTCGCCGGCGCGCTGCTCGGCGAGCGCTCGCTCCGTCGTCTCGCCGACGGCACGCTCCGCAGCGCGAAGCGTGGCGGCCGTGTGTTCGGCGTCGGCTTCGGCCGTGCACCAGCGAGCGTGGAACAGCAGCGCTTCAGTGCGCCGGATGTGCTCGCCGAGGCGACGGTACCGCTGCGCCTGACGCGCCTGCTTATTCAGGGTCTGGAGCTGGGCCTCGATAGTCGCGACGACGTCGTCGAGCCGGGACAGGTTGTATTCGGTGGCGGTGAGTCGCAATTCGGTCTCATGACGTCGCGCATGAAGCCCAGTGGTGCCGGCAGCTTCTTCGAGCAGAAGCCGCCGCTCGGCCGGCTTGGCGTCGATCAGCGCACTCACGCGGCCTTGGCTGACCATCGCGCCGGAATGGGCGCCGGTAGCAGCATCGGCGAATAGCAGCTGCACATCACGCGCCCGTACCTCGCGCCCGTTGACGCGATAGGCCGAGCCGGCGCCACGTTCGATGCGGCGTACGACTTCGATCGACTCGCGGTCGTTGAGGGCGAACGGGGCATCGCGCGCGCTGTTGTCGATTGCCAACGCGACTTCCGCGACGTTGCGCGCGGGCCGTCCGGCGCTACCGGCGAAAATCACATCATCCATCTCGCCGCCGCGCAGCCGCTTGGCGGAAGTCTCGCCCATCACCCAGCGCAGCGCTTCGACCAGATTCGACTTGCCGCACCCGTTCGGTCCGACAATGCCGGTCAAGCCGGGCGCGATCGCCAGCTCCGTCATGTCGACGAACGACTTGAATCCAACGAGGCGCAGCCGGTCGAACCGCATCAGCTCTCCGGACAGCGTCTCATCGTCATCTTGGCGGCTAGGACTTCGCCGCAAGGCCGGACAATAGCTTTTCGAATTCCTCGGCCGTCGGTGCGCCGGCGAGCTTACTGCCATTGACAAAGAATGTCGGAGTCGAATTGACTTCGAGCTCCTGTGTCGCCTTCAAACGTCCTTCGACGATTTTGTTCTCGAGCTCGGTGTTTTTGAGGCAGGTGTCGAACTCCTCCTTGCCCATACCGCCGAGCTTGGCCAGCCGCGCGAGCGCTTCGCGATAATCGGAGCTCCGCACCCATTTCTCCTGAGCCGCGAAGAACGTGTCGGCAAAGGCATAGTAGCGATCCGGTGGCGCACAGCGCGCGATCATCGCGGCGCGCAACGCGGGTTCGTCGAGCGGAAAGTCACGCAGCACCAATTTGGCTTTCCCGGTGTCGATCCACGCCTTCTTGATCTCGGGGAGGACATCGTTCGCAAAATGAGCGCGGTGCGGACAGGTCAGCGACGCATATTCGACGATCGTGATCGGGGCCTCGGGGTTGCCGAGGATGCGATCGTCTTTGGTGATCTGCAGCACGGTCTGCGCGTCTGCGAGCATCGGATGCGGAGCAGCCGCCTCTGGAGATCCCGGTGATACGACGAGGAGACTCAAGATACCGAGCAGGGCGAACCAGATTTCCTGCATCTGATGGGTCCTCACTACAATATGTGGATGCTAGTGGGTTCGCAGCCTGCGCGCAACGCCTCAAGATCGACCGCTGATGACGGCGTGACCGAGCCTGCCGAGAGCTGCGCGGAGCTCCGGATCGGCGATCCCAGAGAGCCGCTCGGCGAGCACCTCAACCTCACCGGCAGCGAGCATGGGTATAACCGGGTCCCTCACCGGCGAATCGAGCGGCAGAGGTCCTTGCACCAGCGCCAGGCGCGTGACCACGGAACGGCCGAAAAAGAGGTTGATGCGCTCGATCAGCGGCGGCGCACAATGTTGCAGCTCGAGCGCGGCTGTCGACGCCGTGCGCAGCTTCAAGACGCCATCGCGACCGAGCGCGGACGGCCAAGTCACCGCGGACCATTTGGCGCCGATGATCGCCGCCCACTCCGCCTTGAGTCGGACGAGGATCCCGCCGCCGCGCTTGGCGACGATCGGCGCGGCGAGCTTCGACACGGCGATGCCCACTGCTCGAAAGCCCTGGTGGCGCTCGCTCTCACGGGCCGGAGCGGTTAGGCTGAGCGAATCGTTCGAGATGTCGCGCTCTGGCTTCATCGTGCTCACGTCATCCATCCAAACCGGCGCTTCATCACTCCGGGGAACGCCCGATTCTGCCACCCTGCTCGCCTGGTACGACCGCCACCACCGCAACCTCCCATGGCGGGCGCCGCCCGGCATCCGTCCCGACCCTTATCGCGTGTGGCTTAGCGAGATCATGCTGCAGCAGACGACGGTGGCGACGGTCGGACCTTATTTTGACCGATTCGTTGCGCGCTGGCCTGATATTTCGGCGCTCGCCGAGGCCTCGCTCGACGAAGTCCTGCAGCTCTGGCAAGGGCTCGGCTACTACGCGCGCGCCCGTAATCTCCATGCCTGCGCCCGCACGGTAGTCGAGCGGTACGGCGGCGCTTTCCCCGAAGAACCCGAGGCATTGCGCGCATTGCCCGGGATCGGCGACTACACTGCGGCGGCGATCGCGGCGATCGCGTTCGACCGGCGCGGCTCCGCTATCGACGGCAATGTCGAGCGCGTTGTCGCCCGCCTCTACGCCGTGTGCGAACCGTTGCCGGCGGCAAAGGCGCGCCTCAGAGCGCTCGCCGCTACGATGGTTCCGAACCGGCGGGCCGGCGACTTCGCCCAGGCATTGATGGATCTCGGCGCGACAATCTGTACGCCGCGCCGGCCGCGCTGCGTCCTCTGTCCGTGGCGATCCTGCTGCGCAGCTGCGGCGTCCGGCCGGGCGGAAGATCTGCCGGCGCGGGGCGCGAAGCCGAAGCGGCCGTTGCGCCATGGCGTCGCGTTCTGGCTCACTCGGGCGGATGGCGCGGTGCTGCTTCGCCGCCGCCCAGAAAAAGGTCTGCTTGGCGGCATGACCGAGATCCCCTCTACGCCCTGGCGCGCCACCCCATGGTCGTTTGCCGAAGCCCTCCGGGCCGCCCCTGCCGTGGCCGGGTGGTCGCCGCTGCCCGGCACCGTGCGCCACGGCTTCACTCATTTCCTGCTCGAGCTCGTGGTTGTGGCCGGCATCGGCGTCGCCGACGGAATCTGGAGCCCGGTGGAACAGCTCGATGATCATGCGCTGCCGACCTTGATGAAGAAGGTCGCCCGACACGCGATCTCGGCGCTCGCGGCCGGTCCCTACGGGGGCCCCACTGCGAGCGCTGCGAAGAGCGGCAGGTCACCCGCGGCCGCAAGCCGCACCGGTGCGAATGAACGCCGATGATGGCAGGTGATGCCAAGGCGGCGGATCGCCTCGCCGTGCTCCTGTGTCGCGTATCCGACATTGGTCTCCCAGCCATAACCGGGGTAGCGGAGCGCCAGACCGCGCATGATCCGATCGCGCGTGACCTTGGCGACGACGGAGGCGGCGGCGATAGAGAAGCTGAGCGCGTCGCCTTTGACGACGGTTTGCACTGTGCAGGCAATCGGCGGAGCGATGGCGCCGTCGACAAGCGCGGTATCGGGGCGCACCCCGAGCACTGCCACGGCGCGCGCCATCGCCAACAAAGCCGCCCGCAGGATGTTGAGGCGGTCTATTTCGACCGTGCTCGCCGCGCCGACCCCGATGCGGGCGGTGCCGTGATCGGCGCACCGCTGGAGCGCGTGGTAGCAGCCCTCGCGTTGTTGTCTGGTGAGCACCTTCGAATCATCGAGCCCGTCGCGCAGCATTTTAGGGAACCGGCGGGGCTCGAGGATCACGGCAGCGGCAACCACGGGCCCGGCGAGGGGCCCGCGCCCCGCCTCGTCGATGCCGCACACCAACCCACTGTATTGCCGTTCGATCGCGAAATCCGGCATCGTCTTCCCGCCCTGTGTGGCTTTTGCCACGGCTCCACAAGCCGGGCAAGCGCGCGGCCGGTTAGCGGAGTAGCGTGCGGCTAAAAGATCGCTATGTTGATCGCGTGTCGATGCTCGAGTCTCCGACGGTTCGCTGTCGCCCGGTTCGATGCCCACTCCGAGCGAGTGCCTTGCTGCTGTGCGCCGTCGCAGCCCTCAATCTTCTCGTCGCATCGCCTGCCAGTGCGTTCGATCTCTTCGCTACGCACGAGGTTACGGCTCAATTTGCGACCCCGGACGGCAAACCAATGGTGAACGCCGAAGTGCGCGCGTTTGCCCCCGGGGATCCGAACAGCCCGGCGGTGACCGGCCGCACGGATGCCGAGGGCAAATTCATGTTCGCCGCCGACCGCGACGGCTTCTGGAGCGCAGAGGCCCGCAGCCCCGATTACGTTGCCCGGGTCATGATCCGGGTCGGAGGCGAACAGCAGTCGCCGAGCTGGCTGTCCCCTATTCTCGTGGTCGGCTTCCTCGTCGTCATGCTGGCTCTCGCGTTCTGGTATCGTCTGCTACGCGCGCGAGCGCATGGGCCGCGCCCATAAAAGCCTGTCCAGGTAGCCCCCCTCGACATCCCTGAGGATCGGCTATGGGGCGATCGCGCTTCGACAGGAACTTTTCGATTGCGACGGCGGTCATCATCGCCGTCATCGTGTACGGTTCTCTATACCCCTTTATGTTTCGTCAGCCCGTCAATGGTTTCGGCCCGGCGGTGCGTGCGCTTCTCGAGAGCTGGAACGAGACACCAAGCCGAGGCGATTTCATTGCGAACGTGGCCCTGTATACGCCACTGGGCTTCTTCGCGAGCCTTGCAATCGGTAAGGGTGTCGGTACGGCCAAGCGGATCGCGCTGGCCACCTTCACCGGAGCGCTTCTCAGCGCGTGCATGGAACTCGTGCAGTATTACGACGATAGCCGCCAGACCGCAGCGACCGATCTCTATGCAAACGTCGTCGGGACGTTGCTGGGCGCGATCGGCGGCAGACTAACAGGGAGGAATCTTCGTTGGCCGTTGCTTCGGGAGATCGCATCCAGCCGTATGCCGACGTTGCTTCTCAGCGCCTGGGCCGGCTGCCGCCTCTTCCCTTACGTCCCGACGACCGACCTACACAAATACTGGAACGCCCTGAAGCCGGTCATCCTGTACCCAAGTCTAACGGGTTACGATCTCTTCCGCTATACCGCGATATGGCTGACGATCGGCGTACTGATCGAGGCGATTTCTGGGCCAAAACGCGTATGGCTGCTGTTTCCGCTTTTCGTTGGGGGCGTGCTCGTCGCCAAGGTGATGATGGTCGACACAACCCTGACGACGGCCGAGCTAGCCGGAGCAGGGTTGGCCTTTTGCGCCTGGGGCGTTCTCGCAGACCATGCACGTCTCCGCGTTGCCGTGATTGCTCTGCTCTTTTGCGGCTACGTCGTCGCCGAGCGGCTGGAGCCGTTCCAGTTCGGCGCCACAGCGAGGTCTTTCGGGTGGATCCCGTTCCTGGGCTTGATGTCGAGCTCTCCCGAGATCGGTGTTTTATCATTTCTTCAAAAATTCTTCCTCTTCGGAAGCTCGATTTGGCTCCTAGCAAAAGCCGGGCTTCGGCTTCGTTTATCTATCGCTATCATCGCGGCTATTCTGTTCATCACCAGTTACGCAGAGGCCTATTTGCGGAATCGATCGGCGGAGGTCACCGATACAGTGATGGCTTTAATCATCGGTGCGATGTTCGCGCTGGTGGAAAACGAAACCAGACGCAACGACGCACCGTTCAAAGAGCCGCAGCGAGGTCCGCGCATTGCTGTTTCCAGGCGCAAACCGGCAGCCGACGGGCCGGTTGCCGGTTCGAGGACGATTGGACCGAGCCGCGTCAATGACCGTGAACATGATCCTCGCTCCACGAGCGAGTACCGACGCTGCGTTCCGAGAAAGTAATCAAAGTCATCGGAAGACACTTGCCGGGCTCGTCGCCGCAACGATCTGTTTCGCATTGGCGACGTCGATCGCCGTAAATTATTTCCTGGCGTCATGGGCCTTGGGCATCGCCCTCGTTATCTACGCAGTGGCTTTGCTGCGTTGGCCTGCCCTCTGGCTGGCGGTCATTTCCGCGGCGTTGCCGGTGCTCGACCTTACGCCTTGGACAGGTTGGACACAGGTCGGCGCGCCCGATCTGTCCCTCGTCACGATCGGAATCTTGGCATTGCGAGCGCCGCCGCGGCGCGCCGATTTCCCGCTCGACGGCTTCCCCGCTGTGGTGCTCGTGCTCAGCCTGATCAGCTATTTCCTGAGCGTAGCCCACGGGTTTGGATTGCCCGGGCCGGAAGGTGGATCGGATAATCCCTATTTGCGCCCGGACACTGCGCTACGCCCTGCCAAGGGGGGTTTTTTTGGCGCTCGCGCTGCTGCCTCTTCTAGGCGCGAGAATGCGTACGCACCGCGACGCGATGGTTTGGTTGGGTGCCGGGATGACAGCGGGACTGGCCCTCGTCGCCGCGGTGGTCGTGGCCGAGCGCTCTGTCTTCACCGGTCTCTTCGACTTCACGACCGATTACCGTGTCGTCGGAATCTTCTTCAGCATGAATGTCGGCGGTGGCCATATCGGCGCCTACATCGCAATGGCGCTTCCCTTCTGCTCGTCTGCCTGCTTCGGCCACGTCCGCTCACCCTTCTTGCGATGCTCGGCATCGCAAGCGGCGTCGGTTACGCCCTGGTCGTCAGCTATGCCCGCGCTGCCTACGCCCCGGCGTTGATCTCGACGCTGATTGTCGGTCTAGGCTGGACGTGGGCTGCACGACGCCATCGCCATACGGGCGCTGCCGCCGCTCTGGCCCTTCCAGCGCTGGTGGTGATGCTGGTCGGCGGCATATTCATGAATACTTTCGGCAGCGGCTTCATAGCGGAGCGGTTGCGAACGGTGGCTCCCGACCTTGCTCGTCGAGAAGGAAATTGGAGCGGTGGCCTGGCTCTGCGCGACGACAGTCCGGCCATCACCTTTTTCGGCATGGGGCTCGGGACCTATCCGCGGATCGTTCTCGCCCGCAAGCAAGCCTGACGAACGCTTTCCAGCCAATTTCGTCGTCGCGCAAGACGGCGGTTACCACTTTTTGGTTGTTGCTGCATACCGGTTTGCCGACCCATTTCGGACAAAAGGTTCCGGTGCGGCCCGACCAGCAATATCGGATCTTCGTCGCGTTGCGATCACCCGACGGGAAGGGCGTGCTGTCCGTCACCCGCTGCGAGAAGATGCTGCTCTATTCGGCGAACTGCCGAGATACGACATTCCGCTCTCACATCCCGGGGACGTGGGAGGATTTCGGCGCGGCGATCTCGACCGCAGGTCGGGACGAGGATGCGACACTCAGATGGTTCAAACGGCCGGTCGAATTGGCTTTGTTCGATCCCGTCCCCGGCAGCACGATCGAGATCGGTCATATCCGGATGCTCGATCCGCAAGGCCATGACATCCTCGCCAACGGCGATTTCTCCCAGGGAACCGAGCGCTGGTATTTCACGGACGACGTGCACCTGATCTGGCGCATCAAAGACCAGTATTTCATGAGCCTATTCGAGAGCGGCGCACTGGGTCTCGCCTCCTTCGTTCTGCTCGCCGGAACGGCCCTCACCCGCGCGGTGCGCGCGATGGCGCGAGGCGACCAGATGGCGGCCGCTGTTGCGGCGGCGCTGGTGGCCTTCCTGTTCTCTGGTGTCTTTGAGTATCCCCTCGAAGTGCCGCGCCTCGCGGCGCTCTTCTATATCATTGTGTTCTGTGGGCTGACGATGACACAGCTGCCAGCGCCGGGACGGGAAGCCAATGGGTCCGACCGATCGCTTCCCTGAGCGACAGCTAGGCGCGAAGACCTACGCGGCGTCAAGGCGCCGCTTTGCCCGATGAAGTATCGACAGGCTGTTGATTCCGACCGGTCGTGTGTATGATTAAACATAAAGATCCTTGGATTGTTAGCGCTGGCGCTTTGCGTATGCGGTCGTTCGTTCCCGGTTACGATCAGGACGTTTTTGTTTCCTATGCTCACGTAGACGACGGGGCGTACTTCGACTCAACGAGGCCAGACGAGTCGACCGGATGGGTGGCCACTTTCGTCCGATATCTGAAGCAGGAGCTAGCGGAAAAGGTCGGCCGGACCGACGCGTTTACAGTCTGGTTTGACACAAACAATTTGCGGGGGAATGACACCGTCAGTGCGGCGATTACAACCAAGCTCGAGCGCGCCGCCAACTTTGTTGCGATTTTATCCCCACCTTACCTCGCGTCGAGATGGTGCCGGGACGAGGCTCACTTCTTCACCGAGCGCTTTGCCGCCGATTTAGGAGGGAGGGTGTTTATCGTCGAAAAGGCGCCGGTAGACGACAACGCCCTGATACCACTGGAACTGACAGGCCGCCGCAACTATCGGTTTTGGTACCCTGACCGGAACGAGCAACCGCGGACTCTCGGCAAACCGGCACCGCAAAGGGACGAAATCCAATATTTTCGCTTGATCGAGGATCTTGCACGAGATTTACACAGCCAAATGAAGACGATGGCAGAGGGACCGCCGAACAAGCAGCCGTCCGCGGGAAGCGCGGCGAATGGCGGCACGGTTTTTGTTGCCGAAGTCACCGACGACCTGGAATTTCATCGGCTCGAATTATGTCGATACCTCGAACAGCAGCATGCCTTAGTCCTGCCAGAAAAGACTTATCCGCTCGGGCGCGCCGAATTCGAGGCGGCGCTCGATTCCGATCTTGCACGCAGCAAAGTGTTTGCACAATTGCTTGGGCCGATACCGGGAAAGATGCCGTCCGACGTGCTAGAAGGATATGGCTGGTTGCAGTTTGAACGCGCCCGGCGACAGGGAATGCAAGTCCTCCAATGGCGCAGCCCCGAACTCGATCTCGCTGGCATAAAATGGCCGCGGCATCGCGGGCTCTTGGAGCTCGAAACGGTGCACGCCACCTCACTCGAAACCTTCAAGAAACTGGTCGGGGCGGCGCTGGCGCCTTTGCCTCCGTCAGCACGACCGTGCGGAACAGGCGATCAACCACTGGTCTTCCTCAATACCGAGCAGCGACATCGCGACATCGCAGCAAAGGTGCGCGCGGTGATTGGCGACCGCGCGGCATGGGCAGAGCCGCTGCGCGCCGGCTCGGCGGATGAGGTGCGCGTCGATTTAGAACAGAACCTGATTTCCTGCGATGCGATGGTCATGGTCCATGCCGACAATGTGGGCTGGGCGCGGGCGCAGCTGCGCGCTTTCAAGAAGCTGGCTCCACGCCGCGAGCACCCGGTGCGGACGATACTGGTAATTGATGTTCCGGCCGATCCGAAGCCAGAGCTCGATTTTTATCTACCTCAACTCGTCATAGTCGATGGCCGTGGCGACATCGGGCGCGAGGTATCGGCCCGGCTAGCTGCAGCGCTTCAACTTTGACCACGACACCGACCAGGGCACTCGTCCCCTATCCGGGTTTGCGGCCGTTCGAACGCCACGAAGCCGATATCTTCTTTGGGCGCGAGACACAGGTCGACGCGATGGTAAATCGCCTCGCCCAGCATCGGCTGCTCGCTGTGACCGGTAGCTCGGGGTCAGGCAAATCTTCGCTTGTATACGCCGGGCTGCTCGAAGCGCTCGAAACCGGTTTACTCGCTGCAGCTGGGCCGGTGTGGCGCTTTGCGACCTTGCATCCGGGCGTTCGTCCAATGACCGAGCTTGCCGAGGCATTGCTAGCGGCCTTCGGCGGCCCCCGCGCACCAGACGATGTCGGGTTGCGCCGCGCCGCTCTCGAACGCGGACCGCTGTCGCTGATCGAAGAGCTGCAGGCACGGCCGAAATCCGACGGCGGCAATTTGCTGATTGTCGTCGATCAATTCGAAGAGCTGTTTCGATATCAAGGGCTTGCCGGCCAGGAAGAGGCCGAGGCGTTTGTTGCCTTGCTGCTGGCGAGCGCCGGCCAGATCCTGGTCCCGATCTACATCGTGCTGACCTTGCGTTCGGATTTTCTCGGCCGCTGCGCAGAGTTCGACGAGCTGGCCGAAGCGGTTAGCGACGCCCAATATCTGTGCCCGCGCCTATCGCGTGACCAGATCCGCTCGGCGATCGAGGGACCCGCAGCGGTGTTTGGCGGTAAGGTCGAGCCGCGCCTTGTCGCGCGCATCGTCAACGACATGGGCCCCGATCCGGATCAGCTGCCGCTGATGCAACATGCGCTGATGCGGCTATGGGACTTGGCGCGAGCGCGCGACCCAAAGACGCCGAAGCTGCGCCTCGATGACTACGACAGAGAAGGCGGCATCAGAGGCAGCCTCTCCCGCCACGCCGATGAGATCCTCGGCGAAGTCACCCAAGATGTGCCTGAGCGGACCCAGACCGCGCGACGCCTGTTCTGCCTGCTTGTCGAGGGCGAGGGAGAAAGTGCGGTGCGGCGCCTTGCTCGGGCAACGGAAATCATCGCGGTCACCGGCAAACCTCTCGATGAGATAGCCGCGGTCGCCGACCCGTTCCGGGCGCCGGGCCGCAGCCTATTGAGACCGGCATGGGGACGGCCGCTGGACCAAGACACGATCCTGGATATCAGCCATGAGAGCCTGATCCGGCAATGGCAGACGCTAAAGGATTGGGTCCGGGCCGAGGTCACCTCGGGCGAGCAGTATCGCGACATCGAACGACCAGCTCGGCGGTGGGCTGCCGGAAGCGGGGATTTCCTGGACGGGGTCGCGCTCGCCGTCGCTCTGGCCTGGCGTGATCGCGAGCACCCGGCGGCCGCCTGGGCCGCGCGCTACGGTAGCGATTTCGATTTGGCGATGCGGTTTCTCGACAAAAGCGGCGGCGAGCGCGACCGCCTCGAAGCCGAGCGGATCGAGCAGGAAAGGCGGAGCATTGCGGCCGAAGAGGCTGTTGCGCGCCAACAGGAAGAGATCAGGCGCCAACAGGCCGAAGTTGAGGCCGAAGCCGCACGGGCCTCCGCCGCCGAGGAAGCGGCGGCTCGTCGACAAGCCGAAGCGGAAGCGGCCGGAGAGCGCGCCGTCGCCGCCGATCGGCTCGCGGAGGCCGAAGCCGCACGGGCCTCCGCCGCCGAAGAAGCGGCAGCCCGCCGGCAAGCTGAAGCTGAAACGGCTCAAGAGCGCGCTGTCGCCGCCAGTCTGCTCGCCAAACGCACACGGCTCGGCCTTGTGGCGATGTCACTGCTGTTGCTCGTCGCCGTCGGCCTCGCATGGTTCGGTTTGGTTCAAGCCGGCGAAGCCAACCGATTGCGAGGTCTTGAACAGCAAAGGAATGCCGAGCGGAATGCCGCGCTCGCAGCAGAGCGCGACAACGCAAAGAAGGGATGGGACGAGGCCGCTACCCGAGGGAAGTTACTCGACCAAACGGCAAAAGAAGTACAAACGCAGCTTAACCGAGCGCGTTTGAACCTATCGCGTTTCTTAACCGAGAAGGCGCGAGACGCGGTTCGTGCCGACCAGCCGGAAACCTCTATACTCACCGCTCTCGCCGCGCTACCGCACGATATGACGGCGCCGGATAGGTCCGTCTGGTACCCGGCAGTGTCCGTTCTTGCAGACGCGCGCTCCCAGGATCGTCTTCGATTCATGCTGCAAGGGCATAGGGACTCTGTCCGTAGCGCGGCGTTCAGCCCTGACGGAGCGCAAGTTGTAACGGCATCCGACGACAACACCGCGCGGCTTTGGGACGCCAAGACCGGCGCGGCGCTCGCCGCGCTGAAAGGGCACACGGCTTCGGTCAATAGTGTCGCGTTTAGCCGGGACGGAAAACGAGTGGCGACTGCGTCTCACGACAACACTGCCCGGATATGGGACGCCAAAGCCGGCAGCCTGCTCGCCCCGCTGGAAGGACATGAGGGTTCCGTCAATAGCGCTGGGTTCAGTCCGGATGGGACCTGGGTGGTGACCGCCTCCGATGACAAGACAGCGCGGCTGTGGGACGCCAAGATCGGCGGGGCTCTCGCCGTGCTGAAAGGGCACAAAGGCTCCGTGAATAGTGCGGCGTTTAGTCCGGACGGAAGACGGGTCGTCACCGCCTCGGATGACGATACAGCGCGGCTGTGGGACGCCAGGACCGGCAACTCGCTTGCCACTCTGAAAGGGCACAAGGACTCTGTCAACAGCGGTGCGTTCAGCCCTGACGGAAAACGCGTCGTGACCACATCCGATGACAACACCGCTCGGCTGTGGGACTCCAAGACCGGCGCCGCGCTCAAGGTGCTGCAGGGGCACAAGGATTCCGTCAACAGCGCCGCGTTTAGCCCGGATGGTAAACGCGTCGTGACCGCATCCGATGACAACACCGCCCGCCTGTGGGACGCCACCACAGGTGCCCCGCTCGCTGTGCTGCAGGGGCACACAGGCCCTGTCAGGAGCGCCGTGTTCAGCCCGGAAGCGGCACAGATTGTGACCGCTTCCACGGATAATGCGGCGCGCTTGTGGGACGTCAAAGCCTGCCTTCAAGGACACACGGGATCCGTCCCCGGCATCGCATTCAGCCGGGAGGGGGTGCCAATTGTGACCGGTTCGAGGGGCAATGAGGCGCGCGCGCGGGACCCCAAAACCTGCGCGGCGCTCGCCGTGCTACAGGGGCATACCGCCGCCGTCACGAGCGCCGCGTTCAGCTTCGATGGGGCGCAAATCGTGACCTCTTCTATGGACGAAGTGGCGCGGGTGTGGGATGCCAAGGCGCACGCCCCGCCGGCGGTATTCCAGGGGCACACCGACTCTGTCAATAGTGCGACATTCAGCCCCGACAGAGCGCGGGTGGTGACCGCCTCCGACGACAAAACGGCGCGGCTGTGGGACGCGCAGACCGGCTCTTTGCTAACCGTTCTGCAAGGGCACAAGGACTCCGTCAATAGCGCGGCGTTTAGTTCAGACGGGACGCGGGTCGTGACCGCGTCTGACGACAACACCGCGCGGCTGTGGGACGGCAAGACCGGAGTCCCGCAATCCGTCCTGCAGGGGCACAAGGACTCCATCAATAGCGCGGCGTTTAGCCGCGACGGAAAGCGCGTGGTGACTGCGTCTGATGACCAGACCGCCCGGGTCTGGGACGTAACGACCACGAGGTCCTTATTGGTGCTTTCGGGGCATACGGACGCCGTTCTTCAGGCCGCGTTCAGCCCCGACGGCACCCAAATCGTGACCGCATCGGCGGATGGCACCGCCCGGTTATGGAACGCGCAGAACGGCTCTCAAGGTCCCGTCCTCCAGGAGAAAACAAATGTTCCGCGATCCGGGGTCCGCGGCGACCCGGAGCGAGTTTATGGAGCCTCGTTCAGTCCGGACGGAGCCAGCGTCGTAACCGCCTCGGCCGACAAGACAGCCAAGCTTTGGGACGCGGCCAATGGCAACTTGCTGCGCACCCTCGAAGGCCACACCGGTCGAGTGCTAGGCGCAAGGTTCAGTAAGGATGGGAAGCTCATCGTGACCACCTCGTCGGATAAGACGGCTCGCCTGTGGGACCCCGCGACCGGGGCGATCCGCGTGGTGCTTCAAGGCCATACGGCCTCAGTCTTTGACGCCGTACTCAATCAAGACGAGGCGCGGGCCGTGACCGCATCGGCAGATGGAACCGCACGGCTGTGGGACGTAAAGACCGGCGCCTCGCTCGCTGTGCTGAGGGGGCACACCGACGCCGTCCATCGCGCCGCGTTCAGCCCAGACGGTAGGCGCATTGTGACAGCCTCGGAAGACAGGACGGCTCGGCTATGGGCGGCATGGCCGTTGCTAACTGAAGATACGATCGCTTTTGCCGAGATCACCGCTCCACGCATCCTATCGAAAAACGAACGATCATCATTATCCCTGATAGAAACCGATGCCGACTCCGACGACCCGTCGGCAGTTGCAGCTGATAGCTATCCGGGTGCGGCGTGCGACCGGCTGGCTGCGAATCCTCTCGATCCGCGTAAACCCAAGCACCTTCCCGGGGTGGCTTTTGGCGTCGTCAAAGCCGTGAGCGCTGTTTCGGCTTGCCAGGCTGCCATGCAGGCGGCGCCTGACGAGCCGCGATTTGCCTATCAGCTGTGGCGGGCGCTTTATCGCGCCGACAGGCGGAACGAGGCGACCGACCACCTCCGCGCGGCGGCGGAAAAGGGCTATCCGATCGCCCAATATGATCTTGGCCGTCTATACGAAACCGGCGAAACCGACAGCGACATCGTCAAGGACGAGGTTGAGGCTCTGCGGCTATATCGCCAAGCCGCAGAGGCCGGGTGTACCCCTGCTTTTTCCGCGGTCGGACGCTTTTACTGGGCCGGCATCGCCGTCGAGAAGGATCATGCGAGAGCACGGGAATGGTTCGAGCGCGGCGCCGGCCAAGGCGACCCGTTCTCGCACCGCCAGCTAGCCGAGCTCTACGAAACCGGCGATGGGGTGCCTCAGGATCTGGAAAAGGCCCTCTTCCATTACGCGATCGCGACGCGGCTCTTGGAGGCGGCGAGGGACGAGCCGGATGCGATAGCCCCTCGCGCCCGGCGCGGCTCGCTTGCTCGTGTACTGGCGCCCAACGTAGCTGCTCTAGTGGCGCGAGAGGCTGCGGCCTGGCGACCGGCGAGTTCGCAAACGCCTGTGGACGGCGGGTCGGCGTCTGCGCAACGCGCCGGCTGAGCCCGAAACGGCGCGGGCTCGCATCGCAGGGTTGTCAATAAAGATAATTTCGTTTATAACAAAAAAGCGAGTGCGACATCAGGGGAGCCATCGTACAAAATACCGGTATCTCCTCCCTGCTGCCTCCCTCAGAATATCGTTTTGCTCCCTCAGCCACGTGCTCGAATCCAAACGCTAGCAGATTGATATAAATAGATTATATGCACTGCGTCCCTGGCAATTTCGGGTAAGAAAAATTTTTCTCCCTGTTCTCAGGGAGAAGCGAGGTTCGGCTCCTGATTTGCTGGCTCGACGCCCCGCGATCAGCCTGGATCGATCAGCGTCCCGATCAGATCGGCCGGCCAGATCAGGCTGACCGGGGCGCTCGTCAGCGCCTCGAAGGACGGGTTGCTGCCATCGGGCAAATCGACCATGTGATGGCTGAAGTGAGCCAGCACACCCGCGAGGTAGAAACCCGTGACCCATTTCCAAGTGTTCTGTTGCTGGCGCGAGCGGGCCGGTTTTGCTGCAGCAAACGAAAAGACGCGGCGTCCGAACTTGGGCAATCCCGGAGGGCCGATCATGATCTCACCCACGCGCTCTTAGTGTTGCACGTAAAATACGCGAAAGCCGACCGCGTCATCCTTCCAAATTGGCAAATGCAGTGTTGCAAGGCGACGCGGCGCTTTAAAAATACACGGTTCCATCGAGGTCTGTCACTGTTCCGCGTCGCGATGTCACGCCAAGACGCGATGTAACCGTCAATGAACAACCAGACCGGCCGCAGCGGCGAGGGTGTAGAGCCCTGCTGCCCCGAGCAGTAGGATGGCGAGGATGGCAAAGGCATCGGCGCCAAGGCGATCGCCGAGCGGCTGTCCGGCGAGGCCGCCGAGAAAGGCGAAGGGGGTCAGGATCCCGGCTGAGAGCCAGGTTCGGGCGGGGATGCCTACGGTCACGACGTGGGAAGCAAGGCTCGCTGCATAGGCGAATGCGAAGAACGAGAATAAGGTCGCCCGCACGGTCCGCGGCGGCGCCCCGGCGAGCAGCAAATAGATCAGCACCGGCGGTCCGGCCATCCCGACGAGCGCGGTGGCGATACCCGATACCGTCCCGGTCGCGATTTCGATGCCGGGCTTCGTGCCGAAGGGCCGGGTGAATTCGCCCGTGCCACGCCGCCGCCTCCACCCGAGAAGCACGGCAAAGCTGAGGATCGTCGCTCCGACCAGTGCGCGGATCAGAACCGGATCGGCAAAACGGAAGGCGACGAGGCCGAGCGGCAACCCGGCCAGACTGCCGAGCCCCAGCCGCGACAGCAGTCCCGGCGTGATCGCGCGCCACAATCCCGGCAGCGCGACGAGTGACAGCGCCGTCGAGATGATGATGACGAGCTGGATCGCCCGCTGCGTGTCGACAAACAGCAGAAAGAGCGGTGCCGCAAGAACGGCGAAGCCAAAACCGGTCAAACTGTAGAGCAGCGCTGCGCCCGCCGTCGTCGCCGCCAGCCCGGCCCAGTCGAGCAGGTCCACTTGCCGAGTCGGAACGGCTCGTTAGGGGGTCCTATGAACAGGCGCGCTGCGCCGCGCTGGCCGAGCGTCGCCGCGGATGGCAAGGCACCCGCAATCGTCTCGACCCGGTAGCCGCAGCAGAACCGGGCGACGAAGACATGAGCGAAGGCGCATCTTCGAAATAGAGCGCGAGGGCGTCGTCGACGATACCCGTCGTCCCGGCGGGCGCGGTCGCCCACCCTTCGGCGCCGCAAGTCTCGTCGAGCCAGGCATGCATGATCTCGAGCTGGCGGCACCAACCCTTCCGGCGGCACCACAATCCGCACGCGCACCGGATACCGCCGCTCCGCCTCGCGCTGAGCCCGCATCGACGCTTGGATCACGCGTCATCTCCCGTGTTCACGCTTCGTTCGGCTAGATTATATCCTTCAAAGAGGGGCGGTCGAGAGGTACGGTACGCCTACCGCTTGGCAGCGCGGCTTTGCGCTGCCAACATTAAAGACAAACGGTTTGGCCGCGGACGGTGAGCGCCGCGGCGGGGAGTCAGCGCCGAAAGCCCGCGGGATGGAGCGCCCCGCGCCCCTGCCGCGGCGGGTAGCCGCCGGGAATAACACCCTGGCGCCAGCTGCGCGGGGCAAGGCCGCGATCGCCCCGCCTCTTCGGGGCGGTTAGGCGGCAAACCGTCATCGCGTTGCGACCAAGGCGTTATGCAAAGCCGCCGCGCAGTCTCCGATGGCGCGGCGCGCGGTCGCGATCAGCATGCCGTAACGGATAAAGCCGTGGTTGATGCCGTCATAGACGGTGAGCCTGCAGGGAACGCCCCCCTCTTTGAGGCGTGCGGCCAGATGATGGCTGTCGTCGAGCAGCGGGTCGAGGCTGCCGACGATCAGATGCGCCGGCGGCAGCCCCGCCGGCTCGGCGAGGATCGGCGCGGCGCGCCAGTCGCGTTGCTGACCCGGGCGTTCGAGATAGGTCTCCCAGATCCAGCGCATCTGCGTCTGCGACAGGCCGGCCCCGCGGCCGAAGCGCTGCCAGGAATCGC
>Ga0306921_10000234_pt1 | contig 44911 bp, 61 predicted proteins | sample sta12Cox44000080_FD_203760 | JGI IMG/M metagenome (GOLD analysis project Ga0306921, IMG submission 203760) | Lab enrichment of tropical soil microbial communities from Luquillo Experimental Forest, Puerto Rico - statoxic.12C.oxic.44.000.080 (v2)... | ecosystem: Environmental > Terrestrial >... | reverse complement strand
ACTGCCAACAACGTTAACTTCAAGGCCTGCAACAATACCTCAGCCTCCATAACTCCCAGCGCCCTTACCTTGAACTGGAAAGTGGCGAGATGAGGAAGGTCCTTCTATTCCTGCTGTTTTGCGTACCGTCGTTCGCCCAGATACCGCTAGGCGGCATCACGGTGTCATACGGAGGCACGTCACCGGCGCAGGTGCGCTGCGCTTCGAGCGGCAACTTCAGCGGCACCGCCATCACCGTGACCCTGCCTTCCTGCAAGACCGCTGGAGATCTGACATTCATTTTTTTATCGACAGAAGTCTACATCTCTTCCGGCAACAACGAGTGGGCGCCGGTACAAGGGGACAATCTCAATAGCGGCTTCACCAACTGGAGCGGTTCAATACTAGATAATCTCCTGACCGCAAGCGACGTGTCTGCGGGAACGGTCTCTTTCACCGCAGGTGCAAGTGCTCCAGGCGCATGGGTCGTGGTGGAGATGATAGGGCAAACCGGAGGCACAACGCCTTACGATCTCACGGAATTTCTAAGCGGCATAGGTACACCAACCTCTCAGGCGGTAACATCTCCCGCCTACAGTTCCGGCGACCTGGTGCTCGGTATCGCTTCGGCCAGAAACAACAATGCGATCACCATCGCCGAAGGCACACAGCTTGCCACCACGAATATCACCTTCGCATCAATGGTCGTGAACGCCGTTTCCGAAGGTTCTTCCGGGGCGGGGCAGACAATTACCGCCACCTACTCCGCCGGCGGGTATAATCCTGCCGGTCTTTATCAGGTCGCACTTATAGTACGGTCCACCCCGGCATCGTTCACCCCGCAGCAGATACCTGGGCTTGTATTCGCATTCGACGCGAACTGTATCGGGTATTCAAGCGGATGCACCACCCCGACTACCGGAACCACCATATCCACGTGGCATAACAGCCCATCAGCCGCCGGGTTGGGGACCACTGCAACCGGGCACGGGACCTGCACCTATAATGCGGCGCAAATCAACGGTCAGCCCGCCGTCACATTCAACGGATCAACTTGCTACTTCGATAATTATTATGGTTCGGTCAATTGGAACTCATTCGGGTATTCAGGCGTAGCGGTCGCCGCGAACTCGAGCACGGCGGCCAAAGGCACGTTTTACGGAAGCACCAATAATGGCGGTCTTGCGTACTGGACGTGCGCTGTAAACGGTAGCGCCAGGCAGCAGGGCAACGATGCTCAACAAACAGCCTTCCTCGGGTCTGGAACTGCCGCCTGCGACACCAATTGGCACCAGACGAATTTTGTTATGACCGGCACGGCAGTTCCAACCTATCGAATTGACCAAATTACGGATACGACAGCCAGCGGCGGCTCCTCATCTTTCCCTACCAGCGCATCCAACAACGTCGGACGGAACGGCGGAGGCAGCGAATACTTCAACGGAAAGATGGCGGTTAACTATCTTTACTACCGCGTTTTAAGCCCTGCAGATATCACTCAACTGGAAACCTATCTCTATACCAGATACCTTATTACCCCAGGAATTCCTCCCCCACCATCCGTTGTCAACTCAGCGAACAATACGCCTAACGGCACCAGTGCGACCAGCGTTTCAACTACCACTCCAATCAACATTTCATCGGGCAATCTTATCTTCGTTTGCGTCGGGGGATCACAATCCACCGGGACAGGTACATGGTCGGTAACTGATACCGGATCAACCAATACATTCACCGCTCTTACCCGAACAAATCGCGGCGACAATCTGGCAAGCATGCAGTGTTTCTATGCCAAAAATGCTGTCGCCAAGGCAAGCGACACCTTCACTTTTACAACTACAGTCTCAACCACCTACGCATCAATTCTGGTGCTGCAAATTTCCGGAGCCAATTTAACCACGCCAATCGACGTGGAAATCCTCGGCACTGGAAATTCTTCTATCCCTACTTCGGGTACATACACGACCACCAATGCGAAAGACCTTATTCTGGCGGGTGGGCCTGTCAATGGTGGAACGGGATGTATCACTGGCGGCATTCCAGCCGGATATACGCTGGAAGTTTCCGATACCGTCGAAAGCTTTATGCTCGGTCAAGCCGTGACATCGATACAAACTGGTGCTACCACTCCATTAAGTACGGGAAGTTGCGGAACGTGGGTTGTTGCTGGAGCGGCAATCAGAAATTAAGAAAGGCAGGACGATGGGAAGGGACGCACGCAAGAGTTTTGAGTTTGCGCATGACCGGCTTATTTCATTGTGCGTAAAGGAAAAAACGGGTATAAAACTCGAAGAAAACGTAGTCGAACGGGCAGCAATTGCAGTCATCGTCACCGCTTCCAGACTAGGCAGGAGCGAGCGGAGACATTAAGGGTCTTGGGAACTAAATCTGGGGATTCTAGCAGCCTTGGGGAAGACATGCACGGGGAAGTGACGGGAGAAGCAACATACGCAGAGCGCGCTTTTAACGCCATTTGGATCAACGGCCACCCAAAAGGTAGTATCATGGTCCGCCTGGCCAACCTCGAGGAGGGGCAGCAGACGCAGGACGAAATGCTCAAAAAGATAGACGAGAACATCGAGAAGATGCCGAAGAAACTCGCGCTTCTATTGACCATCCTTACGCTTTTTATTGGCCTCGTGACCTATGTCGCCAACATCTCTTCGCGCGGCCCGATGTCTCCGAGAACGCCGGAGGCCGAGCAGAAACTTCCCTTCTAGATTTTCCTTGTCATGGAAAATAATTGAAGGTAAGTTAAAAGCAGCCTCACGCGATTATGGAGCCATCCAGCGAACTAGTACGATTTGTCGCTCACTCCGAAGGCCTGTCTCTAAGGGCTTACTGGGATGAGGACGGCTGGTCTATAGGCTACGGCCACCACGGGCCGGAAGTGCAGCACGGCCAAGTATGGACGAAGGAACAGGCCGAACTTAAACTCGCCGAAGACCTCAAGACCGCCGCTCAGGCGGTTCTATCCCTCGTAAAAGTCGATCTTTCCCAGGGGCAGTTCGACGCCCTCACGGATTTTGTCTTCAATTTCGGAGTCGCGAGGCTCAAGGAATCGACCCTTCTCAGGGTCTTGAACATGGGGCTTTATGAGCAGGTTCCTTCCGAGCTGACTCGCTGGAACAGGTCAGGCGGAAGGATCGATACCGGCCTCATGCTTCGCCGCCAGGGCGATATCGGATTCTGGAACGGAGCGTAAGTGGATTCGGTACTGATGGCCCTTGAACAGCACGTCGTCAAGTCACTGCCCGAGTACACCATGCTGCTCGGCCTGCTGGCAGTCAATGTAGTCCTCAATCAACCCTCCCCCGGAACAATGACCTTTCTCTTCGGGCGCATGTTCGGCGACAACTGGTTCTCCGACATGCTCTCGATCGCCTACAAGTGGCAGTACGACGCGGCCCAGTCGTTTCTGGTGTCGCGCGGCGTTCCCCCCAATCATCAACCAGTCCCTTTGGACGAGAAACAGGAGACAAAATGAGTTTTCTATCCGGATTGAAGGTTTTCGGTTCTGATGTAGCCAAGGTCTTTTCGTGGTTCGGATCTCCGCGCGGAACGGCCATCGTGCAGGCAGGAGAGGTCGTTCTAGAGAGCGCCGACCCCGCCCTCGTGCCGGTCGTCAGCCTGTTCAACTCGTGGGCTCAGAAGGCCTATAACATCGAGGCCATCGCGGTGGCCGCAGGCCAGAACGCGAATTCCGGCACCGACAAGGCCGCGGCGGTCATCAGCGCCATGACGACGGCCATCATCCAGTACGCCCATGAGGAAGGCCTGCCGGCGCGCACCGCCTCCCAGATTCAGACCGCCAACGACGCTGCGGTGGCGTTTATTAACGCCATGACCGCCCCGGCAACCGCTTAATTCTTTATTCAGGTATGGTACAAAGGAGGCGCGATGAAAATCAGCCTCCTTTTTCTTTTGGCCGTTCCGGCAGCCGCACAGATTCAGGTCATCGTCCCCGGCGGCCAGCCCATGACCTGCACCACGATCACTTACTCGAACTGCTCCGGAGGCCCACAGGCGGTTGCCCCGGCCTTCACTCCTGATACCGGGACCTACGCCCCGCCGATATCGGTCTCGATCGCGAGCGCGACCCCGGCGGCTGCCATCTGCTGGACAAATGACGGCTCCAATCCCACGGCTGACGGCGAGGGCGGGTGCACCCACGGCTCTCCCTACACCGGACCCATTACCCTTCCTCCAACGACCAGAGTCGTGCAGCCGGGGAGTGGAATACCTTACTCGAGCCCCGGACCATCCCCGCGCGCCACAGTCAGCATTACGCCGGGCATGACCACCGCGCAGATACAGACTGCCCTTACGTCAGCGCCGGCCGGCGCGACCGTATCCTTCGCACAGGGAAATTATTCGATCACCTCAGGGATGACGGTTCCGTGCTCCAATCTGCAGTTGACCGGACCTTCGGGAAACACCCCGACCGCCATTCTTGCGGCGACGTTTTTGAACAACACGATCCTCAGCTATCCGGGCAACTGCGCCAATCTCGGATCTATTAGGAACCTTGGGTTTACGGGAACCGGGGCGGTTTACTTCGGCCAGGGCAACAATTCTAACTTCATCTTCACCAACAATTCGGTTACGAAACTGCCTTCGGCCGAGCAGACAAACTACTTCTCGGAGGCTGGGCTTCTGTTCGACGGCAACATGAACACCACCCTCTCGAACGTGACGGTGAGAAACAACCTGTTCGGGGACTCGAGTTCCTGCGCTGCGATCTTCGCCGACGCCAACGACTTGGGCGGATTCTGCGCCGGAGTTCTGACCTTCGAGGGCCAGAACAACAACATCGATATCGAGTACAACAACTTCGTCCACCTCGAGGAACCGGTACACATTAATCAACTGGTGAACGGGTGGAACCCAGGCCAGCCGGCCAGCGTCTGCATTGCGTGCACGGTCTCGAACAACGCGATTTACCAGTATCACCGGATAGCGATCGAGGTGCAGACAGGAACTCCGACCAACTCGGTGATGATCGAGCACAATTCGGTAGTTGACGCAATCAATTCGAGCTACGGGACGTTCGCCATCTCAATGGCATGCTGCCAGTGGTCGTGGACGATGGGCACCCCCGGATACTCGCCGGGATATGTCTTCAACGACAACGTTCTGGTATCAAGTCAGCCATGCGGGGCAAAGTGTCCTCCTATCGGCGTCGAGTTCTGGGGCACCGGGTCGCAGGGGCAGAACAGCCTTGTCGAAGGCACATTCGCGAATGGCTATACATGGGGATTCGGCGCGGCTCCGTGGACGATCAACAACAACTACATCTGCGGCCCCAATTACACCTCTCAGGGCGGCTACATCTCGAACCAGCAGGGGCAGGCCAATCCTCCCGCGCAGAGCGGAAACGTTACCGGACCAACGTGCTCGACGAGGACCTCGGCCACGCCTACCATCGCTCCCAACGGCGGCACATTTACCGGGACAACGACTGTAGTTCTCGCGGCTTCAGGGAACACGGGCATCTGGTACACGACTGACGGTTCGACTCCTGTGCCTGGAACGGCGAAATTCTACAGCGCGCCGATCACGCTTTCGGCCACCACGACCATCAAGGCCATCGGCATGTGGGGCAACCAGATCCAGCCTACGACCTACCCGTCAGGCTATGGATATGTGCCAAGTTCAGTGGTGACGGCGACGTTCACATCGAGCGGGGCAGGACCGACGCCTCCGGCCCCGGTAACATTGAAGGCGGTGGCATCGAAGCCGGGATTCACGGACTCGACAATATCGACTGCCACATATACATTCCAGAGCGGGAGAACACAATGAGCATCGAGCCTATGGTTGCGCTTGTCATCGCCCTGATCGGGCTGGCCGTCTATGCTGTTTCGTCCAACGGTAAGGCGCAGGCACTGGGCCTTGACTGCTTCTGGGTGGGTCTCCTGGCCTTCCTGCTGACATGGGGAGGACGGATGCCGCGGTAGATCAGGGCATATCCTCCACCATTTGTATCCTTTCCCCGATCCAGCGCATACAAGGCACGGCCATGCTATTTCCAAGGGACTTGTACCTTGGCCCGTCTGCCGTCTTGGCGCTGATCTTCGTGTAGCCTCGCGGAAATCCCTGGAGTGCTTCGCATTCCTCTGGGGTCAATCGGCGCACCGCCATGCCCTGCACAACACCGTTATGTCGCCTTGACCCGTTATTGCTGTCGAGCGTTGCATGAGCCTCAACTTGGCGCACGCCGCTTTGGCTTGTCTGAAAAGCAACCACGCCCTCAAATTCTCCCCCGCGCTCCCGGCTTTTCAGGCATCCAAAACCATCTGCAACAACGTTCTGTTCTTCGTCGATACCGTAGGCCAAATAGCTCCGCGAACTTCCTCCACTGGCTGCGCGGATGCTGTTGCAATGGCCGATTTCCTCATGCTCGTCGCAGCATTTATGGGGATAACAGCATAGCTCCAACTCCTTCACCCGCGCCTCGGCTGCGGAGAGTTGTTCGATCAATTCGTCAAAAATAAGGTTGTGACCGTTCTGCTCTGAGGGTGAGTTGTAAAGATACTTCCACCGCTCTGCAATCTCAACCGGCTTATCGGTCATGCCTTTATCCTCCCCGCTCTCTCGTGCCATTCCAGATGCGTCTTGAACGAACTAAAGTGATAGCAGCATCCACACACAGGACATATAGCAATGCCGAAGATAACTAGTAGAAATTTCATTTTGCCTTTATCCTCCCTGCCAGCTTATCGCGCATACGATCCCGCCTCTCTTTCTCAGCCTCTGATGCTGCTCTTAATTTCGCAATTCTCTCGGTAGGGCCTTCAGCAATATCCATACAGTCTCTTCCACCCGGCCCATTGGTGACTCTGTAACGAGTCTTTGGGTCCGTGTTGTAGTCAGAAGAGTCGTAAGTATATGAACCGGGCCACGTCTTTTGGATCACTTTATCGCTCGGGAACTTATCGCTCATGCTTTTATCCTCCCTGCTGCTATCAGGCGGCGTTCTGCTTCTTCGCGGAGTGAAAGCCCTGCATCTGCGGTAGTAATTATGGCCAAATTGTCGAACGCCTCTTCCGCAACCAACGCTCTGCGCTTCCACATTGTGAGGTCGTCAATCAACCCACGCACCGTATCCCCAATCTCGCGGGGTTCAATCCATGCAGTTCGCAACTCATCCCGCTGCTCCTGTGTTGTGCGCTCGTTATCGGTCATGGGGTTGCTCATTTCTTGATTGCGGTTTCAACAGCGGCCTCAACTGCATTACGTGCGCTAGTCTCAGACACGTATCTTCCTATGGGTTTGCCCTCATAGGATGCATACCAAGGACCAATCGAGGAAAATTTACAACCTTCAATAACGCCTACAATTCTCCCCGTGTCGCGTTCTACAAGCCAAACCTCTTTGTTATACCCATTCTTAGCAACTTCCCACTTATGCTTATCGCTCATTGCTCCTCCTGAACCCATCCTCAACCATCTCGTTGAACCATTGGCGGTAAAGTGTTTGTTTTTCAGCACTAGCATCGGACCCAACATCGGCCCAAACATCGGCACTAGCAGCGGCACTAGCAGCAGCAATAGCAGCGGCCCAAGCAGCGGCCCAAGCAGCGGCCCTAGCAGCGGCACTAGCAGCGGCACTAGCATCGGCCCAAGCAGCGGCAATAGCAGCGGCCCAAGCAGCGTCCCGAGCAGCGGCCCAAGCAGCGGCCCGAGCAGCGGCCCAAGCAGCGGCCCGAGCAGCGGCCTCAGCAGCGGCCCGAGCAGCGGCCTCAGCAGCGGCCATAATGGACTCATCTCCAGTTTCGAGATATTCCATCACGACTGGCGGGGCGTCCCACAGGTGGATCACGTCCAAGGCCACGCGCCGAGAGAACAGCCGAAGAATTTCGGTTGCATCAAGGCTGGAGATTATCCTCCGCCGTTGCGCTGCGAACTTGTCTACTGGATTGCCATGCTTCTCGATCTTTCCAGCCAGTTCGACTTTATGCAGGATGCTTCCCGGCGCGAATTGTAGAGCGTCGAACGGTTCGGCTGAAGCGTGTAATCCGCATTTGCACGGAACCGGATCACCTTCAAACACCAGCCATTCTCCGATTGCTGGAATAGCTTTCCCATCGCGCAGTTTGTCGCCCGTGAAATGGTAATACACCTCAATCATTGCTCCTCCTGAATTCGATCACGCTTTTCACCTCTTCCTGCCGCGCCATCTCTGCTGGAGGAGCGGGTAGTGGTTGCCAGTGGGTCACATACCCCTTCTCGTAATAGCGACCGTTTCCCCACCAGTATTCGCTGGTACGCCTCAGAATTCCGTAGTCCTCTGGCTCGTCTTCACCTAGGTATCCGGTATATTGAACAAGAACGCAACTGTTAGCTATGGGGTTTTTAGGGAGATATATCCAACCCAAAACCCATACTTCCGGATTCGGCAACCGCGCACTCACAGGAATCCACCGCCTATGTTCGCGCAACGTGATGCAGTCCTCCAGCATCTCCGCCACCAGTTTTGAATCAACATCCCCGCCCAGACAGGCGGTTTCGAGGCGCATACGCAGGTGGTCGAGTTTCTCTTTCGTCATCATTTCCAGCTCCATTTGCCGCCGATCGAGAGACGCCGCTTCACGTCGGAGGCCGAATCCGCGGCCAGGTTCGCCGCCAGGAATTCGAGCAGCCGGCGGAACTCCTCGCCGCTCATTTTGCCCTTCTGCCAGTTGCAGCTCTGGCAACTCAGGACCTGGTTGTCGAGATCCCACGACCCGCCCTGCGCGAGCGATACGGCATGGTCCGGGGTAAAAGTCTTAACCGTTAATGAAGTGAGGCAATATGCACATCCCAAAGCCATTTCACGCTCGACGAATGCCCTGAACTCATCGAGGGGGAAGGGAAAGTCCTTCAGGCCTGCATCGGCGAAACGCGCCTTCTGAGCGTTATAAACCGAGAGGGTTCGGGACATGAATTTTGACTTCTTCTGCTTCTCCCTCATCCCTGCCCGTTCGCGGACAAGGATTTGATGGAGCGCCTTCTTGGTGCTGGGGAGGCCTTGCTTTTCTGTGCGCCGGATCATTTTGTGTCCTTCTCAAACAGGCTTTCCCTCACCGGCCGGTAGCCGAGGTGGATGGCGAGTTTTGCTGCGAACGGGTAGCGGCCCGAAAGCGACATCGACACCGACTGCCGGGAGATGCCCGCCTCGGCGGCCACTTCCATCTGCGTCTTGCCCCTAAGTTCCTGCCCGAGCCGCTCCCTTAAGAACTCTGCGGTCACATATTTTCCCATGAGCAAAAGATAAGATAATCTGTCTTTGATGTCAAGAACTACTTGACATTTATTTTCTCCTGCCCTAATATCTGTTTATCAGGAAAGGAGAGTTTTGAATGGCAGACAAGAAACCCAAGGGCGAGGGCACGAACGTGACGCTCGATTTCAGTTTTGACCCGGAGCTGATGGCAAAGATCCGCGCGGCGGCCGATGCCGACGACCGACCGGTCAGCGTATGGCTGCGCCGCAAGGTGGCTGAGTGCTCGATGGGCTACCCGAAGTTTTTCGATAAATAACCGGGGCGGGCTGAGGCCCGCTCTTTCGCTTAGAGAGGAAACATGGCAGACGAAATAGTACTTCAACCGAAGCAGCAGATTGAAAGATCGCTGACGCCGATGGACCTGCTGCAACTGGCCATCGACAAGGAAGGCTCGATCGACGTGATCGAGCGGCTGGCCAAACTGCAGCTCGAAATGCAGGACCGCGACGATAAGGTCGCTTTCACTCGGGCGATGTCCGGGTTCAAGGACGAGGTGCCGAAGATCCTGCGGACCAGAAGCATCGCCGGGAAGAACGGCCAGGAGATGTACAAGGCCGTAGCCCTTGAGGACGTTGCCGACCCGCTGATGAAGGCGCTGCTGAAGCATCGCATCACCTACCGATTCAAGACCTCAGACCTCGCAGACGGAAGAATACGCGTGACCTGCTACCTGCGCCTCGAGGGCACGGCCTACGAGGAGGAGGGCTCGACGCTCGCCGCGCCACCGGACACCTCAGGAGGAAAAGACCTTCTGAAAGGCGTCGGCTCGACGACCTCGTATCTCGAGAAGTACACGCTGATGGCCTCCTGCGGCGTGCATGTCTACGGCTCGGACCCGGAGGCGGTTACAGGGCAGACCAAACCCGAAGATTTGATGGAGGAGATGGTGGTCTCGGACTTCATCGCCAACATCGAAGGCTCTTCGTCGATGGACGAGTTGAGCAGGAACTCCAGGGCGGCGATGCTGGCCTGCGGCGTGCCTTCTCAGGTCTTGGACCAGAAGGGCGACATCATCGGATCCGCGAAGGACAAGGCTGCGGCGAGGGCGTTCTCCAATGCCCGGCAGAAGATGATCCAGAAACTGAGGGTGAAATGAAGAAGCCAAGCCATACCGACGAAGACTTTCATATGGTAGTGGGGGCGTTTCTGGCGCTTATCATGATCCATTTCGGCTGCGACCTCAAGGAAGCAAAACGGCACTTTGCGGTGCTGATGGCCGGTGCCGAAACCGCAGTTGAAAACCATGAGAGGGGAATCCAATGAGAGAGACATACGGCGGCCAACAGTCGGATGAGTGGCTCCGAATCAGGGTGGGGCGGATCACCGCCTCGCGCATCAACGATGTCTGCGGACGGCTTACGCGAAAGTCGGGAAACAAGGTTGCCGGCGACCCCAACGCCAAGCGCGACGACTACCTCGAGGAGTTGATCACGGCGAGGCTTTGCGGCTTCCACAAGGACCACTACACCACTCCGTCCATGCAGCGGGGTATCGAGCTGGAGCCCGACGCCAGGCTGGTCTACGCGAACTACATCGAGGAGCCGGTGACGCCGGTCGGCTTCGTCCTGCACCCCGAATACGACTTTACCGGGGCATCGGCGGATTCCCTCGTCGGAGATAAAGGGGTACTTGAGATAAAGTGCCTACTGCCTTGGAACCACATACATTATGTTCTCAGGGGCGAGGTACCAGAAGAGTACATACCGCAGATCGGCTGGGAGATCGCCTGTGCAAAACGGGAGTGGTGCGATTTCGTCTTGTACTGCCCGGACATCCAGGGCGAGGGCAACGAAAGGCTGCGCTTCTGGTACCGGCGGATTTATATCAAGGACCTGCGCTGGGAGCTGTGGGACGGGACCGCTCTCCAAGGGCAGGCGGTGATCGACTACTTCACCTCAGAGGTCCTTGCCCTTGAGAGCGAGATCCGCAACTTCATGGAGCAGGGCGGCTACAAGCCCATTGCCCCGTTCGAGGTGCGGCTGAAGGCTCCGGAAGAGCCGTCCTCGGGGGCGGAGTTCGACGCCTCTTCGGATGAATTTGCCTACCTTGACAGAACGGAGTTGACACCCTAATGGCGAATATCAGGCAGAACGGGTGGCACTGGCAGGAGTTGCATCTCCGCGACGGCCGGAGGCTTGACAAGCATCCGGCCTGGATTGCGGCCCAGGCCTTGATGGGTCCTCCGGAAGGTATCCGCATAGGCGAATTCTGGAGCGGCCCGGAAGAAGCGATGAGGCACCAGGAACAGCGTCTGATACCGAAAGTCTACGTGAGTATCCTTGGAGGGATTATGGATGTCGAAGAGTTGGCTGCGATACTGCGCGAGTCGAATGAGGAGATGGGTCGCGCCCAGGACGAAATCGAGAAATCATCCAACAGAATCAAGGCCTTGAAGGATGTGGTCTTTCCTAAAATCAAGGAGATCAAGGACGAGATGCGGCAGGCTCGCATGACCACCGAGCAGGAGATGAAGCAGACTCTCGAGTGGCTCGATAATGTCAGGAATTTCTTTCTTGAGAAGAGCTACGAGAAGGAGATGGAAAGGCTCAAGGAGTTCATCTCCGTCTGCAAGCAGATCGAGGCCCTCAAGGCATCGGGGACGCTTGAGGCGGTATCGGACCTGGCCATCAAGATGGCGATCGGGAGGGACAAATGAAAGGCAAAGCGCTGCGCCGGGCTTTAGCCACGGCTGATGCCGTACGCATCAATACCAACCTTCCGGCGATCGTCGACTCGACCATGCTGATCTCGCCTGAAGACGCCAAGGAGATGCTCGAAAAGAACAAGAACAACCGGCCTATCAACTGGCGCCGGGTCGAGGAGTACGCCGATATCATGCGATCCGGCGACTGGAAGCTCCATCCGCAGGGAATCATCCTGGACGGCGAAGGCAACATCCTTACCGGCCAGACCCGGCTCTGGGCGGTCATCTATGCCGGGGTTGCAGTTTACATGAGGGTCAGCAGAGGCTCGCCTCCGGAGACGGCGTTTGTGATCGACCGCGGCCGCCCGCAGTCGGCCCGTGATCTTTCGACGCGCCGGACCGCGCGCAAGCACTCGCCGGTCGAGGCTTCAATCGCCCGCTGCCTCTGCGTTCTCAGGGGCGATACCCGGCCTTCGGTAGACCAGATCGCCCTGGTGCTGTCGGAGTCGGACGCGATGCTCAAGGAGATCATGCGCGAGACCGCCGGCACCAAAAAGGACAAGGCGATGCTCATGGTGCTGGGAGCGATCGTCGCCACCGCCAAGAACCTGGACGCGATGCGTTCGCTCACCGCTAAGGCGCGGGTGTTTGCCGACCGGCTCGAACTGGCCCTGACGCCCTATTCGTCATCGTCCTGCTGGGGCAAGGGAGTCAGTTTCGGAATGGCTCTCGAGAAGGCCCGGGAGATTGTCGGACAGAATAAATAGATTTCCACAGTTTTTCCTAGTTTTCCACAGGGCGATTTTGGTTGCACTCCGCCCATTGTGGGTATACGTTTATCCAATCCAGATTGATCACTGGGTACCCTCTAAAGGGGTCTGCGGAATGGCAAGCGGGGCGTCCCAAAACGCCCCGCTTCCAGAAACCGCGCTTTGGAGATTAAATTCCGCAGATTGTCCGCACGTCCTCCCCCAAGGCAGACGCGACCGGGATATTTCTGCGCCTTTTGAGAGAAGGTGCATGGAACCTCTTCCGTATTACAAGTGGTACTGGCAGAAATTCCGCTCATCCAGGTGCGTGCAGAGGATGGGCTATGTGGCGCGCGGACTCTATCGCGAACTGCTCGACGAACAATGGGACAAGGGCGGCATCCCAAACTCCATCGAAGCTCTCGCCAATATCTGCGACTGCCCGGCTGAAATCATGGCCTTGGAATGGCCGAAAATCGCCCCCTGTTTCGCTGTCAAAAAGGGCAAGTTTTTGCTCAATGGAACGCTCGAATCGTACAGAACTGAAACTGATACCAAACGTAAAAATCTGCAAATGTCTGGAAGAGCTGGTGCTGTATCTAAGATCAATAAAATCAACGCTGATTTAGCAAATGCTGAGCAATTGCTAAGCAAATGCCAAGCAAATGCCAAGCAAATGCCATATAGGAGAGTAGATAAGAGTATAGAAGAACAGAGTAGTGGTAACACTAAGAGTAGTGGTAATACTAATATCCCTTTTTCTCCTCGAGAAAATCTCTCGGAGGCAAAAAGTAAAAAAGTTAAACATTCCGCCGATCCAAGGCACATAGCCTGCAAGGCGGAAATCTTCGCCTATTACCAAAAGCACAATGAGAACTCTGACCCGGATTGGGAAGGGCGGGAAGGCCGCGCCCTGGGGATGTTTCTTGCGGCAAATCCCAAAATCAGCGAAGCGGGTCTGGTAAAACTCCTGAATCACCGATCACGCTCCGAGGTGAATCACTCGGAAAGGCCGGCGAAGTGGATTTCAACCCTGACCTCGTATCGCAACGGGCCGCTCGACAAATTTGGAAAACCGAAAGGAAACGGAAATGGATCATCTCGAAACACCACCATTCAGGCACGGGACGAATATCTCGCCGAACTCGAAGAAGAAAATCGCCGAAGCCTTGAGCCAAACGGCGATGATGCGATCGGGAAAGATGGAGAAGGACGCCTTGCGCTTTTACACTGAGCGCCTGTCACGGGAGCCGGTCGAGGATGTCCTCGCCGCCCTTGAGAAGCTGGCCGAGTCTCCCAGAGGCGAATACGAGCAGGCGATTCCCGAGATCGGTGCCGTGCTCTCGCTGGTCAAGTGCGTCAACATCGCGCGGCTGAACCGGCTCGAGATCGAGCGGCGCAAGCAGATGACCACGTGGAAATGCCCGGAATGCCAGACCACCGTGACGGCCTGGATACTGCCCACCGACGAGGACGTCCGCAGGTGCCCGGGAATCCCCAGAAACGGCTCGACCAGGGTCAATCATCTCGGCAAGCCGGTCTGCGGAGCGGTGATGAACGTCATCTACCGGGAGTCTGCCGATGATCTGGAATAGCGATTGCTGGTACTCCAGTGGCCCTAGGAGGCGCCGGGACGCCTCGCTTGGGGGGTTGGCCTATGCCGTCCTCTCCGCGAGGCTCCTGGAGGCCATTACGGGCGATCTGGCCATTGTGCTCCGCTACGAGGGCTCGAAGTTCGGCGTGATCCGTATCTCGGGCGACGAATTTTACCCGCTTCTCAGCGAGCGGCAGCCTTTGGAGCGTTTGAGGAAAATGATCAGCCGCCGGCGGCGGAGGGCGGGCGAATGACGGACGATGAATTTTTGGCCGAAGTGAAGCGGGAGTTTCCGCGCTTCGTGAGGGTGGGCAAGGTTACCGGGCAGGTCCGGTTGAGCGGGCCGGCCTGGGACCGGGTGCGGGAGTTTGTCTGGAGGCGGGAGCGCGGCATCTGCCAGGACACGGGCAGGCCGACTGTCCTCGAGAAAGGATTGTGGCGATCGGTCCATTGCGCGCACATACGTTCCAAGGGCTCGGGAGGCTCGGATCTTCCCTCGAACCTCCGCTGTCTGTCGCTCGAGGCCCATGCCAGAGAGCACGCCGGCTAGACTTTCCCGTGGCACTGGCAACTGCACGGTTTCGGGGGCTGGTGCTTCATCTTGCCCCAGCCCCTGCATTCCCCATGCTGCCCGTGCCGGCAGCGCTGCGAAGGCCAGCGTCCCAGGCACGGCCTGATCTTGGCGCCGATCCGGTCCATTTCCCTGATTGACGGGACGAGCTCGATTCTCTTTTTGCAGGCGATGGCGAATTCATCTGCCAGGCATCTCATGCCCGCGGGAGCCTCGCATTCCGGGCAGGCCAGTGCTAGGTATGCCGGCTTATTATTCATGGCCCACCACCAATGCGTAAACGTCGCTCGGGACGTACCTGTTACGGTGGTTTCGACGGACCCACTCGTATATCCTTAAACCGTTCGAACTTCGTGACTTGATTTCTCTTGATGCTGATTCTTCGGGGATGCCGAGAGCGCCCGTCATCAGTTCCCAGGCGGTCGTTTCCGGCAGGGGGGAGATTGGCCTAATAGGTTTCATGTCCTGCATCATACTCCTGCGCTATGTTGACATCAACCCTATTCCGGGCGATACTTGATTTATGAAACTGCGGGTTCCCACCACGCCGAGGCGGCGGCCGAAATACCCGTCCGACGACATCCGGTTAGCCCTCTACGTCTCGCCTGCCGACCGCAAGGTAGCCGACCAGATCCGGGCCTATGACCGCATCACGTCGTATTCTGCCTTGTTTCGTCAGCTGATTATGGCGCGGGCACGGGAAATTGAGAGTCTACAGAATCGCTGACTAACCTCTCTGGTCGGCGAGCCCTTAAACGGGCAAAGGGGCGCTTTCGGGCGCCCCTCTTTTATTCTGCCGGCAGGTTTTTTGCGGGTGTTGTTAAATCCTTCCGCGCCTGTCTGTTGACGGCATAAGCTCAAGAATCGCCTTAATCTCATCCCTGATCCATCCGTTGACGCATCCGTCGTGTTTTCCGTCGCGGATGCGGGCTGTCATGCCGCAGGCTTTGCACGTCCGGATGCTCGCCTCGAGGAAGGCGTATCCGTCGGCTATCTTATCTAGACGGCGCTCGATCTGGCGGTCCCGCTCGTCATCGGGGTCGATTTCGCGCTTTTTGCGCGAGCCGCCCCATGGCTCATCGGGATCGCTATACCAGGGCTCATCGTGGGGCGATGAGTAGCGGCTCATTCGACACCTGCCAGCTCGTCCACATCGAGCAACGGCTCACACTCGTATTTTGCGGGCTGCGCGGGCTCCACAAGCCGGCAGATGGCGGAGCGCTGTATCCGCGCTGTGACGTATATGTCATCGGTCTTATAGTCTAATTTCATGTCGCCGTAAGTGCCCTCATCGTAGAGCTTTACGAGCGGGCGTGGAAGCAGTTTCGCCAGTGCGAGAAACGCATCCTTGTCGTCGAAGTGTGTGAAATAGATTGACGGTTTCACAATTTCCGCGTCCCCGCCTTTTTCGATGTGATCGGCTAGCATCCGTAATGCCGCCGCAACGTCTATTGCCTTTGCCATGGTATGCCTCTCTGTCGGGTTGATTACAACAAGTTGAAGATAAGGGCTACGGCAGCGCCTAAAGCCGCTCCCAGGGTGACGCAAATGGACACAAACACCAGTTTACCGATGGCGTCGGACCGTTCGATGAGGATCTCTGCGAGCGGGTACGCGTGACCCTCAAATTCTTCGGAGTGACGTGTGCATATGCCATCGCCAGCGACCATTGCCCGGCAGCCGTTTATCTGGCAGCGCTTCAGGATGAGCGAATTGTTTTGCGCATTGCGAAAGTCGCGCGCCTGTTCCAAGTACCGCTCGCGGCGTTCGGTGTAAATCGTCTCTTCTGCAGCCTTGAGCTCGCAGAGCGAGGCCAGATTGCCTAGATTTTCTTGCTCAACTGTCAATTTCACTTGTTTCTCCCGTCAAGTCGTATTCTGTTCCAATTGGGTGACTTACACTTGGGGCAGCACTTCGGCAATGCGAACCTTAATGCTTCGTATCCGCACCTATTGCAATGCAGTTTCAGGGCCTGGACCTGGGTAACGCTCATGATTCGGCCGCCTTGGACAAAATCATCTTCATGGCCTGATTGCGGCTGAGGACGTTCCATTGGCCGCGCCAAAATATCAATTTCAAGGTGATTGTTTTCATTTTTCCCCCTGTTCTGATTTGTCTATTGGATTATTTTGAATGCCGAATTTCCTGCCTTTTTGGCTCCTGCGCTGTGTGCGGGAAAGCAGATCACAGTTTTCGACTCACGCAGCCATTTGTCCTTTGCGCACAATCTGCAAGATTCACAGGTCACGGTATCTTTTTTGGTCTGCGGGCAGCGTATAAGCTTGAAACCATTTTGTTTGCACGTTTCGAATCCTGATTCGACAAGCATAGCGGCCGCGTAGCCTTTTTTGTTGGCTGCAATGACGTCTTCGATGCTTTCGCATGACGCGAGGATTGAGACCTGTTGCCAGGATTCCCGCTCCACATTGCGCCAAGCGTGCGTATAGGACCATACGGACATACCTTTACGCGATTGATAAGCTCCGGCAGCATCAGAAACGATAGACGCGGCGCGATCGGTAGAACAATCGCCTACAACGTGCAGTCTCAAATGTTTATCGCCTTTAAGCGTAAGAATCGCTTTAGCTTCGGCGTGCGCCATGTCCAAAAGACTTTTGCCGTCCGCGAGCTTATTCAGTCTGCGCGTTGTAAATCCTACAAAGTCGTTTTCCGCATAGCAGCCATTGCCTTTAAGCTTGCATGTATCGGGGCAGGATTGTTGTGCAACGTATGTTGCGGAAACGTTGCCTATTTTCCGGTTAGTGCTTTTTTCTATCGCTGTGACCATGTTCGGGACCTCTCTATCCCGGAATCTTTCGATGGCTGCATTACGGCACTATGGCCGGTTAGCGCGACAAACTTTGCTTTGCGTGGTAGACCGCGACTGCGAGAAACACAATCGGGATGATATAGAACACTTCAAAGGTCATTGCTTTGCCTCTCTTACTAAAGTGTGTCGATTGCGCGTTTTACAGCGGATGCGATGGTCTGTGCGTCACATTCGGCGGATGGAATGTCAGTATTGATCACGTCTGACGGAACGCCAAAATCGTCATTTGCGTACACATCGCCATTCCAAAACTCGTTCACGTCCCCGAAGGCGATGTAGCGCCCATCAGACAATCCAATTCCGATGAACTGATACTCGACTACGGCATTGATCCCTTGATCCTTCAACGCTTCAACGATTTTCTGTGCCGTTTCGATTGTCATTGCTTGTTCCCTCTCTGTGTTGTTAAGCATTCCCTACCAACAAATCCAGATTACTCCTGCCCCAACACGGTGTCAATACCAAAAGTAAAAAAGTTTGCTCTTTTTTTATGTTTTAGTTGCAAAAGACTGTGCTTAACGATCCGAGCTCCATATATAGTCATCACTCCCAGGCAAAGCTGACCAGGTTCAAACTATTCATAAAAAAAAGCTTTACGTCTTGCTTCGCTTGATTCAGAATTCCTTCATGCACGGAAACTGCACATACACACCAGAGCTTGCTAAACAGATCTGTGATCTAGTATCTGAAGGTCTTTCATGTCGTAAAGCTGGGGATCAGCTCGGAATTCCCAATACAACTGTTAGAAATTGGCTTTGCGATTTTCCCGAATTCGCGGCGCAATACGCGAAAGCTTCTGAAAACAGGGCAGACTTTTTCTTCGAAAAAATGGTGGAACGCGCCGATAAGATCACAGGCCCGGGCGACGCGCAAGTAGCACGTGTGCAGATAGATACGATCAAGTGGGCATGCAGCAAGTTGCTCCCGAAACGCTACGGCGAGAAGGTCGACCTAGAGCACAGCGGCCAAGTCGCAATCAAGCGGATCGTTGATGATCTGTGACGGCCAGATGTTACATAAGAGTAACGTAGCTGTCTGTAGGTCGTTGATTCTAAAGGATCGGATCCTCTAGTTAACACAATACTTCTTATCGGACATCTTATTATCGGACATGCGGCTAAAGTATGATCGGCCATGTCGCTGATTCGATTCTAGATATACGCAGCGAGAGCCATGATCAACGCTGCGGCGGCGGCCGGCCGATCCCTCTGCGGGAAACCACCCCTGAACCCCCTTTCGTGCCGGGTGGCTGCGAAACTGAATCCTCTCCCCCGAAATTTATGTAACAAATGCAGCGGATGCTACAGATGCTACAAGCGCAGCATATGCGACATGTGCTACATTGGCAGGATGGGCAGTATATTGAGTATTCGGAATGTGCCGGAGGGGCTGTTGCGGCGGCTGAAGGTGGAGAGTGCGAAGCGGGGCGAGACGTTGCGCGCGTTGTGCCTGAGGAGGCTTGATGGAGGTACCGAAGATGTTGACGTTGGCCGAGCAGGAGGAGGCGCATCGGTTGCGGAAGTCGGAGGTGGGGACGGAGGCGGGGTGTCCGTTTTGCGGGGTGGCGCGGGTAAGCCGGTCGGATTACATAAGGTGCAACGGTTGCGGGGTGAACTGGCTGGAGGAGGAGATGTGGATGCCGGGGTATCTGGACAGGGACCCGCGAGTGTCGCGCGCGGAAGCTGCCCGCACGGCAAGAGGAACGAAGCCTACTGTCGATACGTCGGGGGAGGGTGTTAAGGGGTGAGGAACCGGATCAAGTGGTGGCAGTTCTGGCACCGGCACGTGTGTCTGACGCGTAGTGATGGGACGGGGGTATGGGGGGAGTGCGTGGTGTGCGGGGAGCGGTTCGGGTTTGTTTCGCGGTGGGAGTTGGAGGAGTATTTTGAGGGGCGGGTGTACCGGAACGGTTGTCCGATTTTGGGGGATGAATGAACAGGCGAGGGTTTATGAGGTCGTTGGGGTCGGGGTTGCTTGTGCCTTTGGTGGAGCGGAAGTACTTTTTTGCGCCTTTAGGGGGCTGGAAGATCGGCGAAGCGGTTGAGGCGGCGCATGGCAAAGGCGGCCGGTTGAGGGCGGGATGCCGGGTTCGATTTGTGGACATAAAACATAACGTCATTTGGGTGGAGCCGGCGCCGATTGTCGAAATTCTCCATGATGAAGGCCAGGACCTGCTCGCCGGCACATTGACATGGGGGTCGAATGAGGTTTGAGAACGTGCGGACCTCGGACCTGATCAACCCCACGGCCAGGCAGCGCGAGTGCATCAATGCGACCGATAAGCACAGGTATGTCTTGTACGGCGGCGGAGCTGGCGGCGGGAAGGCGTTGGCCTTGGATACCCCGGTGGCGACGCCTGCGGGGTGGAGTCTATTGGGTGATCTGGAGCCCGGGGATCTTGTATATGGGGAGGACGGAATACCGTGCAGGGTGGTGGCGGTCGGTCCGGTTTTGGTTGGGGAAGAGGTTTTTGAGGTCAGGTTTACGGGCGGGGAGAAGATTGTTGCCCATGGCGACCACGAGTGGATGACGAAGAGCCGGCGGGAGTTATTGAACGAGGCCAAGGCCAGTCTTGAGTATCGGAGGAAGCGGAAGCGGGCGTTGAGAGGTACGGGGAAGCGGCCTGATCTTGCGTTGAGGAATAAGGAGACGGCGAGGTCGAAGGGCATCGTTTACGGAAGGATACGGGAGACGCGGGAGCTGGAGCGCGGAATGGTGGTGCCCGGTCACGGTCCTCTGGTGTGCGGGGAAAAATACCTGCCCCTGGACCCGTATTTACTGGGATTGTGGCTGGGCGACGGGTCGGCGCACGCCCAGGAGTTCACGACCGCAGATGAGGAACTGACTCGATGGGATGGGTTTACGGTGACCCTGACGAAAAGGGCTCGGCTTTACCGGGTGCACGGATTGCGGAAGATCCTGTCCTCGATGGGATTGATTAAGAACAAGCACGTGCCTGCGGAGTATCTGCGGGGGTCTGAGGGTCAAAGGCTTTCCTTGCTTCAGGGATTGATGGATACCGACGGGTGCTGTAACCGGGACGGGCAGGCGGAGTTCTCGAACACGAACAGGAATTTGGCGGACGCGGTGTTTGAACTGGCCTGCTCTTTGGGTCTGAGGCCTTCTTTTACTGAGGGCCGTGCGAAGTTGTACGGGAAGGACTGCGGGGCGAAGTACACGGTCAAATGGACTTCGACGATGAAGGTCTTCAGGCTGAAAAGAAAGCTCGAAAGACTGCCGAAGGAGACACGGCCTTTAAAGCGGTATATTACCGCGGTCGAGAGAGTGGAGTCGGTGCCGGTGAGGTGCATCGAAGTGGACTCGCCGTCGCATCTGTTCCTTGCCGGAAGGTCAATGATTCCGACGCACAACAGCTATTTGCTGCGCTGGTGGCTGGTCAGGCAGTTGATACGGAGGCACCGGAAGACGGGAATCAAGAAATTGACCTGCGGGCTGTTTTCGGTTGACTACCCGACGTTGCAGCAGCGGCAGATATCGAAGATGGAGCGCGAGTTTCCGCCGTGGCTCGGGGTGACGAAGCGGACGGAGAAGGAAGGGCTGTGCTTCTTTCTGAACGACGACTTCGGGGGAGGGCGGATATCGCTCTGCAACCTGGCTGATCCCAACAGCTATAAGTCGGCCGAATTCTGCGACATAGCGGTGGAGGAGTTGTCCGAGAACAAAAGGGACGTGTTCGAGGATTTGGTGCTGTTCAGATTGCGGTTTCCGGGGATTGAGAGGCCCTGCTTTCTGGGGGGCACGAATCCCACGGGAATCGGTGTGCAGTGGATCAAGGCATTGTGGATCGACCGCAAGTTCCCGGCTGAATTGAAGCACCTCGAAAAGGAGTTCGCCTACGTTCCCGCCCTGCTGGGCGACAACCCGCATCTCGATCAGAGCTACGAAGAGACGCTCAGAGGCCTGCCTGAAAAGAAGCGGAGGGCATTGTTGTACGGGGACTGGACGGTGCCCGAAGGGCAGTACTTCACCAACTTCGAGCGCTCGGAGCGGAAGGTCCATCCCTCGGTGGTGGCTAGGATCGTCAAGCCCTGGTGGAACCACTGGGTCTCGCAGGACTGGGGCTTCAAACATCACACCCCGGTCCACTGGCACGCCGTTGGGATGGTCTCGCCGGAAGACGCGAAATTGATGGGGCGGACCTGGGACATGCCTAAAAGATGTGTCTTTACGTACCGGGAGCACATCGAGTCTTTAGGCGAGTCGGGAAGGTCGGAACTGGAGCTGGGCAAGACCATCCGCGTCAAGTCGGCCAAAGAGGATATTTCGCGCTGGATTCTGTCGAGAGACGCCTTCGGGGAAAAGTCGTCGATGAACACCCCGGCGCAACTGCTGAGTTTCGGGGCGGACACGGGCAGGGACTTTCCACATCCCGTCCCGGCGAACATGGGTCCGGGGTCGAGGCCGCCGGGCTGGCGGTTCATGTACAACCTCATCCAGAATGACGAGTGGTTCATCTCGGAGTTGTGCCCCGAGGCGCTGGCGGCGATTCCGTCTTTGGAGTACGACGCCGACGACGGCGGCGAGGACATTTTAAAGACGGATCATCTGTACGACGACGTAGGAGATGAATTACGCTACGGACTCGTGGACATGCTGGGGGACGCCAAGGTTCCTCATTCGGTCGCGCTGGCGGAGCGGATCGCCGCCGCGCCCGACGAGCTGGACCGCTGGCTGATCAGGGAGGGCGAAAGACGCAGGCAGATGGAGCGCGAGAAGCCCCAGAACTGGTGGGAATGACGATTTTGTATCAATATATATAGCGCTTGACATCTGAAGCGCTTTCGTAGCAAATAAAACCGTGACCCTCAAAGAAAGAATCAGGCGCTTCATGGGCACCGACTCGCTCCCGGGCGTCGAAATGTTCATCGCCCACGAGCAGACGGAAAAACGGCGCCACAAAGAGATCATGGATTCGGTTGCCGAGACCAAGGAAAAACAAAGCGAGATTTTTAATGCCTTGGCGGTGTTGCGCGGGGAGATGATATCGGCAAGGGCTTTTGAAAGGCCGAAGCCGGTGCCTGCACCCTTGGATTGGGAGCAGGTCAACGTCAACGAGCTCTACCGGATGCTCGAAAACCCCGAAAAGGAGACTTGAAATGCTGCCACGGTTCGATCACGGCGCCGTCGATGTCCAGCCCGCCCTCGAACAGATCGACGCCCGCCTGAAAGTCCTCGAGGGCGAGGAAGAAAAAACGGAAGAGGCAACCACGGAAACCATCATCTCGCCGGAACTCGAGGAGCACGCCGAACAGGCTGCCGAAGAACAGGGCGAGGAAACGACAGAGGAAGGCGGCGAGAAGAAGAGCCGCAAAAGACGCTGGTAAGGAGACTTAAGTGAAGCCATTTGAAACCAACGACGGGCACAAGTTCACCAACGCCGTGGCGTGGCGGCAGCACAAGGCCTCGCTCGATCAGAGGAAGGGCGCCGGGGCGACCGCCCAGGAAGAGGAAGACGGCAAACAGTTTGCCGCGGAGCACGGCCCGGCTCAGGAGATCCACATCCAGCACGATCATGAGATGGGCACCCACCGTGTAAGGTCAATCCACCAGGACGGCGAAGAGCATAACTCCGAACACGAAACCGCGGAAGGCGCGCACGAAACCGCCAAGAACCTCGGTACGGGAGAGCATTCCGAGGCGGCGATCGACGGGCTGAAGAAGTTCGCCGACGAGGAAGGGGCGGAGTAGATGCCTCCCCAGTCACCTGCAGATCCGCTCATCAACTCGCTCTACGGGATGGCGTCGGGGGGAAACATCCTCGACGCCCTCAAGCAGGGCGGCCACAACCTCATGCAGATGTTCGGGCTGGGAGACGTCCATGCCCCGGTCATCACCGACCGCGACCGGATGATTGAACAGATGAACCAGAAGCTGAACGACGACGCGGTGAAACGCGCCCAGGACTCGTTCAAAAAGCCGCAGGTGAAACCGGATGTATGGGCCAAGTGAAAGCTTTCAGGCAGGCATTAAGTCAGCTCGCCACCAAAAGAACGTGCTACGCATGTACCTCCACGGCGACGTTCTCGATCTTCCGTGCTATTCCCCTATATATAAGGATAGGGAAAAAAGGCGGAGAGGACGAGGCCGTGGTGATGGACAAGAGTTCTAAACTTTACGCCTGCCCGGAGCACGCCGGTGCCATACCTAAGTAGGTCGCAATCGCGATGGGCACACTCCCCGGCGGGAACCAAAGCTCTCGGCGGCAAAGAGAAAGTCTCGGAATGGGACCGGGCAACTGACTTCAATGACTTGCCGGAGCGTAAACCGATGAAAAGACACGCAGTCGATCTCGGCGAAAAAGGACACTTTACAGTAAAGACAGGATCGCTTCACCACATGCTCGGAGTTCCGGAGAAAGAAAAGATTCCGGCCTCGAAACTGGAGCCGAAGGAAGGCGATTCGGGACTTTTGCGGAGACGGAAGGCCAGCGCCAAGGGGTTCCGGGCGATGGACCACGGGAGATAGATGGCTGAAGATATCAAGGAGCAGACCGAAGAAACCTCCGGCGGCCACGCCCGCCTCACCCCCATCGACTTCGCCAAATTCAATTATGTTCCGGGACGGTACGCCCCGTGGCACTGCTCGCCGGAAAATGCCTACGGGCCGGATGAGTTGGGCGAGTACGCCGATGTCATCGAATCATTGATCAAGTCGGTCAACAAGTGCGACTCGGCTGCCAGGATCTGGGAGGTCCTGCAGTCGTGGGAGATGCGGCTGTTCCGCCGCGGATATCACTTTCTGAACGCCGGCCGCGCGGGATGGGCGATGTACGGGGCGGGACAGTCCGGGGGGTCGGCGGTCATGCAGACCCAGAACGCCATGAAATTGTTTGCCGTGAACGTCTTCGGCGCGCGGCACAAGAAGATCGTGGCGCTATTGTCGAGAGACCTTCCCGGGGTATCGGTGGTGCCGAAAAAGCCCGGAGACGCGGAATCGGACGCGGCCTCGGAAGAGGCTACCAAGTATAAGGATGTCTTCATCCATGAAGCCGGTCTGAAGGAGCAGTTCAGACAGGCCTGCTCCTATCTGTATACGGACGGCAGAGCCGGTTTTCTGACCTACACGGTGGCCGACCAGACACGGTGGGGCACCGAAAGCGCCAACATGCCCTCAATCGTCTACGGCGAAGAACCGGAAGATGGAGTCACCCCGGAGACCGAATCCCAGCCTGAACCGATGGGCGCGGAACAGCCGGTAAGGAAAGAGATTACACGGGTGGGCGGAAAGCTCGAGACCCGGGTGCCGATCCTCGCCGACTGCGAGGCGGAGATGGGCTGGAAACGCTTCGAGTGGGAAGAGCCGGTGTCGAGACTGAAGTCGATGTACCCGTGGGTGAGGTCGAAGATTACCGGCGGAACCGGCGAGTCGATGCAGCAGTACGACCGCATGGCGAGAATCAATGTAAGGCTCGCCGTGCAGGCGTCGAGTTCCTCGGGCGAGGCCTACAAGGCAGACGGCACCCACACGGTGACCTTCATCGAGCCCTTCATGTACGAGGACATTGACAAGGACGAGATCAGGGACATCTTCTACGAGGAGTTTCCCGACGGGTTAGAGGTGTGGCACGCCGGTGGACAATTGGCGCTGGTAAGAAACTGCCGCGCCTCGAAGCACATCAAGATCGTTCACTCGACACCGGGCGACGGCCAGAACCGCGAGGCCATCGGGACATATTATCTTCCGCTGCAGAAGATCCTGAACGCCAACATCTCGTTGCTCGACAGGTATTTCCGCGCGGCGGTGCCGAGACGCTACGCCGCCGAAGGGCCCATCGACACCGAGACCATCAACAGGCAGTCAAACGACCCCGGGAAGGTTACGCCGGTCTCGATGAAGTCCCTCCCGGCGGGAACCAGGATCGCCGACCTGACCGCCATAGAGACGGTCCCCACCCCCAACGGGGCGATGGTGACCTTCATTCAGTGGCTGATCGACGGCGGACCTGAGGCGATGGACGGAGCCTCGGCAGAGATCTTCGGCGTCGCAGACTCGAAGCAGGACCAGGGCGTCTACCAGACCGCCAAGCTGCGCCGCGACGAGTCGAGAGGGGTATTCAACCTGCCCTGGTCGGCGCTCTCCGAGGCCATGTGCGCGATTACCCTGCAGGCAATCGAGTCAGCGGCTGAAAACCGGGCTTCCGACATCGACGCGACCCTGCCCGGGGAAAGACATCTGACGGTCGAACTCGGAAAGCTGCAGGGGTCGGTATTGGTTCAGGCCGAGTCCACCGAGATACCCCAGACCTTGTCCGAGCAGGAAGAGCAGATGGCCCAGCTCATCGAGCAGTCGGCCAACGTGGCTATTTATCAGCAGATCGTCAACGACCCCCGAAACATCCAGCGGATCATGCAGTTCCCGAGCCTGAACGGCATGGCCTCGGTCATCAAGGATGCGGTCGAGCAGCAGCAGGGCGAGTTCGAGATCCTGCTCAGGACCGGTCCGGTGCCGAATCCCCAGATCTTACAAATGCAGCAGCAGATCGAGCAACTGACACAACAAGCCCAGGCGGATCCAAATGCACAGGGCCAGTTGATGCAGTTGACCCAACAACTTCAGTGGACCCCACCGGAGGTCTCCACTGTGCCGGTGGCGCAAGATACCAGCGAAAACCATGCCGTGCACGCCGCCATCACCCTCGGGCTGATGACCTCCGCCTTCGGGCGGAAGCTGAAGTACGGCGACGACAACCAGAAGAAAGTCTTTGAGAACCTTCATCTGCACTGGCAGGAACACTCCCAGATGGCGGAAAAACTGAAACTGCCCCCCGAGGTCGAGATGAAGGCGACGGTAACCATCGACCCCACCAAACTGCCTCCCGGGGCGCAGGCCAAGGCGTTCCAGGCATTAGGTCTGGAAGTCACCGAGCAGGAGGTAACGCCGACCGAGCAGGAGCACGAAATCACCAAAGAGCAGCAGGGTGTGGACCCGACTACCGGGGTGCCCACCAAGACCAAGATCTCGATGGTAGGAAAGCCATTGTCATGAGATGCGAAGCGAAATACGTAGTTCCCGGCACGGAAATTACGGCGCAGTGCCACCGGGAGTCAGGTCACAAGGGATTATGCAATGTCTACCCGATTATGGGTCTGGATCAATTCAGGGCGTTCAGGAACGACCCCGCAGGCGCGGCGGGGCACACCCGGGAAACGATGCCCGGCGCACAAGCGGTTCCTAAGCAAAGCAGACGGCACTGAACGCTCTCGCGCCCGAGTACGGAGGAGGCATGGAATTACCGATAGACCAATGCAGGATCATGGAATTCTATGGCGATTTCGTGGTCCGGAAAGTCGTTTCCGGAGAAAGAACGTACATCGTCGCCTTCGAGTTCGAGGACGAGGAAAAGGCGCAGGATTTCGCGCTGAATGCGTATTACGAGCAGGAGAAAGGCTAGAGGCATGGACATAGAGGCAGGGGTAATGGAACTGGAATCTCCGGAAATAGGCGGAGAACCGGAGGTTCAGAGTGAGCATCAGGAAACCGAGCAGGCGGACCCGCGCAAAGAGGCCAAGGCTTATTCCGACTGGCTCAAGGCGAAGCGCGACGTATCGCCGGAGGAAGCGAAGTACTACCGCCAGGCCAAAGAAGACCACGGAAGCCGTTACGCTCTTCACCAGCTTGACCCTCGCGGCATCGATGGGGTCAGGGAAAAGTATGCCCTTCTGGACTCGATTCAGCACGGGGAACTGAAGGGCGCGGAAGCCGTTCAGGCGATGGCCGCCGCGGTCGAGGAGACCGCCGAGGTCGACCGCATGATCGCCGACGGCAACGAAAAGGTCTGGGAACTGTTCGGCGACGAGTTCAATTCCGGACTGTCGAAACTCGCTCCCAGCCTCCTCAACCGCATTCAGAGTTCGGACCCGGAAGGCTACGCGAGGGCGATTCTTCCCCACCTCGTAGAGCAGTTGAAGCACTCCGAACTGCTCAGAAACCACAACGCGGTCGTCGATATTCTCGAGCAGCAGCCGCCTTCGTGGCTGCCCGCCGAGAGGCGCGAGCAGTGGTGGCAGGAAAAGTTCGAGAACATCGCCCGGATGATCGGCGCGAACTCCAACTGGCTGAACGCGCAGGCCAAAAGGGCGGGTGAAGTTCCCCGGCAGGCGGACGGCGGGCGCGGAAAAGAGGCTGACCGCACCTCGCAGCTCGATACCCGCGAACGCAACCTGAACTGGAATACCAAGATCCAGCCCAGCCTGCTCACCGACGCCAAGGAGATGTTCCGTGGCGAACTGAAGCCGTATTTCTCGCGGCTCAGGCTCGACCAGGGATCGGTCGGGGTATTGGAGAAGGACTTCCTCGAAAGGCTGCTGGTCAAGGGCAACGAGGACAAGAACTTCAAGGCGCAGATGGACCGCTATTTCACCTCGAGGAATCCGGACCCGGCGGCGGTAAGGAACTTCGCCAAGGCGGGGCTCCACAAGCACGCCAAGGCGGTCATGCAGTCATTAATCGACGAGCGCTACAAGGGAATGCTGGGCGCGAAGCCCAAACCGGCGGCCGTTGCCCAGAAGAACGGGAACGGCGCCCCGGTCGGGCCGAAGGAGTTCGTGGTCGGCTCGCGTCCGCAGGAGAGCATGATCAACTTCCGGCACCCCAAGTTCGCCGATTTCCGCCATCAGAACAAGTTTCCGCTCAAGGACGGGAGAATCGCCATCTTGCGCGGTTAAAAACTTGTGCTATCTTTTCTTTCAGATTGCCTGAAAAGCAGATGCAAGGTTGGGTTTTCAGGCCGGCCTTTCGGGAAGAGCGGCCCCTGCTGAGTGGAGCGACAGCCGGAGAGACGGCGAGATTCGTGACCGGGACGGCCGGTCTATAAATCAAGGCTGAAAAAACGCCACCCACGAATCCTCGAGCAGTGAGGCATCATGCGGGCACTCAATGTGGCCCAGCTCATTTGTGAGGATTCATCATGGCACCGATGGTGGAAGCAGCCGTCGAAGCGGTCGAACTCGAAACATGGGTTTCCGAGATCGCCGACCTTCAGCAGCACTACGACAAACTCCAGACCCGCCTCGAAAAAGGCGGCAAGAAAGTTCAGTGCTCCAACATGACCAACCGCGGCGGCACCACCCGCGCGCCCTTCTGGGTGCCGGTGCGCGTGCAGGGCGGGGCGGCCATCCAGCAGTTCGGCTCCGACACCGCGAACGCCGTCCCGGCGTGGGGACGTGGAACCGGCTCGCAATGGGTATCGTTCGCCTCCCAGCCGGTTCGTTTAGTGAACGTGTGCGAAATCTCCAACCTCTCCCAGCAGGCCACCTCCGACAAGGAACGCGGCCTCGTCAAGGTATCTAAAGAGGAGATGGACAAGTCTCTTCTCAGCTACGAAAACGGCGTTGAAGCATTGCTCAACAACGATGCTTCGGGAACCATCGACCAGATTCCGGCGACGGCGACGGTTTCGTCGGCTTCAGGATCGGGCGCGCAGACCTCCTACATCCAGGGAGTAAACGTGGCCGCCCGCTTCGTCGATCAGCAGGTCGTGCAGGTCTTCCCGTCGATCGGCGGCACTACCCGCGGCACGGCGACGATTTCCTATGTCGACCCGGTCACCAATACCCTGTGGTTCTCTACCGCCCTGCCGGCAACCGGCGGAGCGACCGCCGCAGGCGATTTCCTGGTCGTGCAGGGCTCCTCGGGCGCGGCCGGCAACTCGGTCTACGGCAAGAACTACTGGATCAACAACTCGAATACCGGCACCCGCGCCGGAGTGAATGTCGCTAACTACCCCTCGCGCTTCGTTACCCCGGTCATCAACTTCGGCGGCTCGGGCACGATATCGAACTCGACAGCACAACGCGTCGAATCGATCCGCATGAGGGCCTTGGGCGACGACTACGAGGAGGGCGAAGAGTCCTTCTGGTACGCCAACCCGGTGCAGGGCGTGGCCCTCGCCGACCAGTTCTACAACCCCGGCTTCACCCGCCTCGACGAAGGCGGCAAGGAAGTTCCGGACGTAGCCAAACGCAACATGCAGGCAACCTGGGGCGGACGCGAAATCGTCTACTCCTCGACCGCCGACCCCAGCAGAATCGACCTCTTCGTGCCCTCGGTCTGGTACTTCGGGGAGATGTTCCCCACCCGCCTGCACGACTGGATGCCCGGCACCCCGGTCATCGCCCCGCCGGTCAACGACGGATCTGGAAACACCTTCTGGGACTCGACGATGTTTGCGTATGAACGGGCGTTCAATTTAATATGTTCAGATAGTAAGCGTCAATTTGCGATCACTGGATTGCCAGTGCCGAGCAATTCGTAGCTTGTCAACTTTAACCAAATTCGATATGATGGTGGGCAAAGGAGAGATCCAATGCCCACCCGAATTTGCCCGAGATGCAAGGAAGAGAAAGACCTTGGAGAATTTCAGGATGTTCGCAGATGGCTGTGCCACCCATGCAGGAATGACTATGTACGGGAACTCCGGCAGAAGCAGCGCGAAGCATACCTCATTCTTCATCCGAAGGCTCCCAAGCCTACCCACAAGGTTTGCTCGATGTGCCAGACTGACAAATCTCTTGAAGAATTTAACTGGGCCAATAAATCGAAGGGAATCAGATCAACTTATTGCAAACCGTGTCAGGGCAAACGCGCCTATCAGGACCAGCTACGGCGCGGTAACCCGGCTAGGGAAAGCCTCAGATACCGTTGCTCAAAATACGGGATTTCACTCGAACGATATGATGAACTTCATTCCGCTCAAAATGGAAAATGCGCTCTTTGCGGAAAAGAGGAGACGCATCCGGTCACAAAAGGCGGGAAAATTCGCCGCTTGGCTATCGATCATTCTCACGACTCTGGCAAAAGCAGAGGCCTGCTGTGTTTCCGTTGCAATACAGCATTCCATCAACTCGAAAAACATGGTCGGGAGTGGGCGCATAACGCCATCGCATACCTAGACCGCTATAAATGAGGCATACGAGGCATGTTTTCAAGGAAACCGTTTCTGGACAGGGTTATCGTAGAAGTTACCCCCATCGAGCAGTTGTTTCAGCAGGGCGCGGTCTCGATTCCGCTCGACAACGCCCACATCCGGGTCAGGAGCGACCGCGGCATCGTGAAGGCGGTCGGAGACTGCGTGGTCATGGGCCAGCAGGTTCTCGAAATGCCGGTTCAGCCCGGCGACGAAGTGTTTTTCGATGAAATGGCCTACGCGGGGCGGATTTACCTCGACCCCCACGACCAGTACCGGAACGATATGCCGGTTTACCTCGAAATCAGGGTCGGAGACCTGCTGGGAGTGATTTTGAAGCCGGAAGTATACGAAAATGCCGCGAAAAGGCTTGCGGAGGCCATCGGTGCGTGAGTCGCCCGGCTGGTTTCAGGCCGAACTGACGAGAATCGGCGGCGTCAACCGCTATGACGAGCCGATATTCAAACTTGTATGGTCGCATGAGCCCAGAATGACCATCGGCGGCAGATTTCCGGACGGATTCACCGGCTACAGGTCGGTTCCGATGATTCCCGGCGAGCCCTGCTGGGCAATCCTCATCTGGGAGCCAAGTTCGGTCTTCGGATCTCGCGAGGCGTGGGAAAGAGACTACCGCGACCCAGAAACTCATCTGCTCGACGCCGGTCCCTACCCGAGATATGGAAGGTACCGCCTGCTCAGACGCCTGATGCACACCGAGACCGTCAGAAGGCCCTCGGTCCTCTCCGCGTGGAACGGCGAGCGGATGGTAGATCAGGCTTCGACGATTCCCGAGATCGTGCACCACAAGATGCCGGTATGCGGGCTGATTCTCGACCTCATGCTGCCCATGCTCTTGGCGTGGCGCAGGCTGAGCGAAGAGATGAAGCTGAAGGCGGTTACCGAGCAGATGAGGGAGCGCGAGGAAGAGCATAACCGGACCCTCAAGGACGCCCGCGCGGCGGTCAAAGTCAACCGTTCGTGGAAGCTCGTCGAGAGGCGCGCCGAGCAGATCGAACGCAACATGGAAGAAGCCATGATCCGGGCATCCCGCTGGGGCCTCGGCATGGCGCAGATGGAGGCATGATATGAGAACGATTTTCGACGAAGCCCGCAACGCGGGCGAGATGAGGAAGCAGAATCCGGAGAACTTCAACCCGGTTTTCACCACCCGGATGAGGCCCCCGGCGGGCATGGTCTACATCTATTCGGTCTCCCGCCGCGACATGAAGACCACCCACTCGCTGTTTCCGCCCATGACCCTGAAGGGCTGCCGGAACTCGGAACGCTACGTCCTGTCTACGCAGATCACCGACCCGGTGTCGCAGGCCTCGCCGGATCTCGAGCGCGGCGGCAACCGCGTAGACGAGCATGACGGCTGGAGGGTGGCAATTGACTTATTGAATCCCGACAACCCGACCGACAACCCGTGGGCCAATACCTCGCTCTCGGCACTCTCCTGGGGATGCAACATGATCGCCAGAGGACTGTTCCCTTCGCGGGAGAACCCGCCCTCGGAGGAGGACATCGTGAAGGCCGAGGCGATGCGCGACAGCTACTACGAGCGCATCACCGAAGAGGCCACGAGACTTGAGTCGGTATCGACACGGGAACTGAACGACTTTCTGAAGCAGAACCCCGATGTTCACGATGCGATGGACGCCCTGAACCTGAGCGCCTCATGGCACCGCCGCCGCGAACTGATGGCCGTCTGCCCGAACTGCGGCCAAAGCGTGAAGCGCGGAGTTGCCTTCCACAAGTTCGAGGACATGCTGTGCGTCATCGATCCCGAGAGGGCATGGAAGGCGGGGATGATCACCAAGCAGAAGTGCCAGGAACTTTCCGGCCAGTCGGCGCGGCCGAGCGTCTACGCCAAAACGGAAGACGCTGCACAAGCTTCGTAGGGGGATTGCGGGGCCATTTTCTTTGCCCAATGCCTCGGCAGGATTCGCCCCGCACCCCCTCACGAAGAAGGAGAATGAGCGATGCAGGCGATTGTAGGCGGATCAACCGTTTATCCCAACCTGACCGAGATCGCCGACCTGTTCCGCGCGCTCATCAACGATACCGCCAACAATACCGGCGGAGCGGGAACAGGCTCGGGCTCGACCGCCGGGCTGATCATGCCCAACTCCAATCCCGACCTCGTCACCATCATGCGGTCGGCGATACGGACGCTCTACTCAGATCTCAGAAACATCGGCGACCCGCAACTACTGCTCGACAACTACATCCTCACCGGCCTTCCCCCGGTCAACTCGAATCTTGGAGTTGGGGTGCAGAACTCGGCGGCGCAGGTTTCACTTGCCTATTCCGGGTACTTCGACGGCGTTCAGTGGTACCCGCAGTGGACCCTGCCGGTGGGCATGAGGAGATTATTGGGATTGTGGGAAAGGCAGACCGGGGTAGCGGGAAACTTTCTCGCGATGACGCCCGCCACCGCCGGTCTTCAAGGGGTATTGCAGGGAGAAACCAATCGTTATTTTGAGATGCGCGAGGGCTCGATCTGGATGCCGGGAGCAACCTCCCCCGTCGATTTGAGAATCCGCTGCCGCATCGGCTACCCGTCGAACTACAACACGGCAAGCCTCAACTTCGACACCACCTATGTGCCCATCCTGAACTGCGGGGACGCCATCGCTGCGAAGATGCTGGTGCGCTACGCGATCAGGTTCTCGCCGGAGATGATCGCGGTGGCCAGAGACGAAGAGAATATCCAGATGGCCAAGCTTGAAAACGAGGCTATCCGGGCGATGCAGTCGAATGAAAACGAGCGTGCGGCATACGGCGAGGACGCGGTACAGGACTTCGCCGTTGCATTCAGTTACCTGTAGCCCCGAGGAGGGGCGAATCACTTTAACCTGCGCTGAGGAGGCGCACCCAGCATGGCGGTCAATTTTCTGCTTATTCCCAACGGCTATCCCTACGGCGTCGATGAGACGCTCAGGTCGATGATCATCGAGGGTCAGGTATTGCCTTATAACTCGACCAACCCGATCCTGAACATCACCTCGGTTTCGCTCACATCGAACGTGGTGACCTTCACCTGCGCCAACGCTCTTACCGGAGCCGGCGGCCAGACGGTCTTCGTGGCCGGGTTCCCGACCAACGGGCCGAACAGCAGCCTCGCCTTCCTGAACGGGTCCTACACGACCACCGCGGCGACCACAACGACCTTCACCGCCGCCCTTACCCACGCCAACCTCGCGGCCACGCAGTGCCTGGCTCTCGCCACGCTCGCTCCGAACTACGCGACCGGAGGTCTTCCGCTAGCGTGGTTCACCGACGTGCGTACCGGCAAGGCGCAGCCGATCGCCGGAATCGGCCCGCTGGCCCTGCCGACCTCGGTCTCGATCTTCTCGCTTTCGGGGTCTCTGCAAAGCTATGTGGCCAAGTACACGGGCGCCGGAGTGAACATCGTCGATCAGAAGGGCGGCACCGAGGCGACCAACGCCGCGGCGGTCCCCGCCGACTCGATCGGCTTCTACATGGAATGGCAGAAGGGCGCATTCTAAGGTGCATGGCTCAACGGGCAGTCCTGTCAATCTGTCCAGCTACGGCGGGCTGATCACCCTCGCGGACCCCGGCTCGGTCCCCGAGGGCGCCAGCCCGCGCACCTACGACACCGACTTTTTAGTGGGTCTTGTAGGGTCGAGGCCGGGACTCACCAACGCCATCTCCATAGCTTCTGATGGCGTTGGGCCGAATCCCGGCCACGTTGCCGTCGATGTCCCGCTGGACGGCGTGCCGTGGGTCAATCCATCCAATATCCTGCTCGACGACGGCAGTTTTGCGACCTTTACCACGACCACATCGGGATCGGTTACCCCGGCCCCGGCGATGACCGCCCTCAACTGGACCTCGCCCGAAAATGCGACCTCGACAACGCTTTACACGACCACTACCGGTGCCTCTCCGGTCCCCCCCGGATCTTATTCGACGCTCATCTATTCTTCCTCGGTCGCGGTGACGTCTTCTGGGGCGGCCTCGGCGACAACCTCGGGCCCGTCACAGGCGACCCTGAACGTGACCGGGTGGGGAGGCTCCGACGCGACTTTTTCCTTTGCCGGAGTCCCTATTCCGCCGTTGCCCGCGGGCGCGGTCGTGACCGGCATATACCCGCAGATCGACTGCAGCGGAAATGTCGGATACGAGGTCTTCTTTTCGGGCATCGTGCAGATCCAGTGCGGCATCCCCGGCGGCAACGCGGTATGGGCAGGAACCTACACTTTTTACGGGGCGCCCGGGTGGGGAACGACGATGGCGACGGTGCTCTCGGGAATGGCGACATATAATTCCGGATATCTCTCACTCGCCCACTCCGGCGATGACCCGATCACGGCGAGCACGGTGGTCATCAATTCTTTCGCGCTGCGCGTCGAGTACACGGTTCCGCCGACCACGCCACTGGCCAACAACCTGATCGCCACGGTCGCGGCCCTGAGCCTTCCCTCGTCAGCGGTCATTACCGGCGTAGGCATCTCGTTCGACGGCTATACGACAGGCTGCCACTCATCGACGATCCAGATCCAGAGCGGCGGCATCAACGGAAGTTCATACGCGATTCCGTGGCCAGTATCTCTAGGGGCGATGACCTTCGGAGGATCTTCTAATTTATGGGGCTTCGCGCCTTCGCAGATCGCCTCCGGCTTCGATTTCAACATTCAGGGCCCTGGCTACGGCACGACCTACCTCAACACTCTGGTCATCACCGTCTATTACACCCTGAGCGGGCTCTCGGACATTATCAAGGTCACGCAGTTCTCCTTTTCCCTGCCATCGACGGCGACGGTTACCGGCGTCACCGCAAGCCTCAAAGGCCTTTCGGCTGGGGCGACCGTCAATGCCCAGATGGTCAAGGCTGGAGTCCTGACCGGCAACATCTACACGGCTACCCTGCCCACGACTAATACATCGATCACGCTTGGCGGACTTTCGGACAACTGGGGCGTGCCGTGGACCTACTCAGATATCAACAGTTCAACCTTCGGCATCGCCTATTGGATTACCGGCGACCCGTCGAATGTGGTCTATCTCGATTACACGACCCTGACCGTGGGCATCGTGACCGGCGCAGCAAACTTCGTCTTCGTCCAGACATTCACGTTGCAGGACGGCACGGTCAAGAACGTCTATGTCGATGCGAACGGGCTTTTGTTCATCGAGAATGTGACCCTGAACCCCGGGGTATTGAATCTTTTAAGGGACGATCTCGCGCCCAACGCCGAAGTCGTCGGCTCGAACGGGCCGGATGTCGAGTACCTCGCCATCTCGGACGGCACGCAGGGAATAGACCAGCCGCTGCAGATACTTCCCCAGTGGCAGGACCGGATCACGCAGGTCGGCCCCGGGGCAGCCCCGGTATTCACGCCCATTCAGTCTTCGGCCAACAGTTTCGGCATCACCAACATCACACAGCCGGCGTCGGCCTCTTACGGCTCCAGTTATTTTCTCCAGTCGGACGGTCCGGGTTCGAGCGCCCCCGGCAACGTCGTCACCTTCTACTACGCGGATTCGACTTTAATCGGCCCGAACACCGATCTCGTAAATGCCTTTAATTCAGGGTTTCCGGTATACGTCTACGCTTCGTTTACAGGAACGCCGGTCACCTTCGGGCCGCAGGTTGTCAAGGTGGCTTCGATTGGCGAGGCCTCGCCGCCTAAGCAGCCCCGCCAGTTCTACTACTTCACCTTTAACGTCCCTTCGACCGCCTACAGCTTCTACCCGGGGTCGGGCAACCCCGGCTACACGGCCAACTGGCAGAGATCGCTCGCGACCATGACGACTTCGGTCCCGGTGCCCGGCCTCTCGATCAACGACCAGATAACGATCACCGGCAACTCGGTGACCGCCTATAACAACACATGGAACATCGCCCAGGACCTCGATTCGGGGGCATTTGCCATCACCCAGACGGCGGTGACCGCCGGGGTCGCGACCATCACCTATTCCCTTCAGTCCGGGGTAGCGCCAGCGGCGGGCGAGCAGGTGACGATTACCGGAACGGATAATGCCAATGGCGCTCTGAACGTGGCCGGAGCCGTCATCCAGACGGCCACCGGAGGGTCTTCCGGGTCATTCACGATAAACGTCTCGGCAACGACGAATTACGCTGCCACGCCCGAAAACGGGCAGGGCGTGACTGCCGGAACACAGTTCGCCTTCGATCCCGGCGTAGCCCTTCTGGGAACTGGAACAAGCCCCATCTATGGAACCGGCACGGGAGGGTCATTGACCTTTGCCGGGCCGTCAGGTCAGTTAATAGCGCCGGGCACCAAGCAGGGCACGGTCTTCTTCATCACCAGAAACGGCATGTGGACATGCCCGGCGCCGCCGGTTACCTTCACCATTCCTCTCAATACCACTTCCATTCAGGTCACGCATATCCCGATAGGGCCTCCGAACGTCGTCGCGCGCGGCATTGCCTTCACCGAATCGGGGCAGGGCGGGACGCCGGGAGCGAACTTCTTCGTGCTTCCTACCGACGTCACTTACATCGTCAACGACGTCTCTTACACGGCGAACTCGACCATCATCAACGACAACACGACCAGTTCGGCCTCCCTCTTCTTTACCGACCCCACGCTTCTGAGCGCCGAGGCCATCGATGTCTATGCCTACAACCTGTTCAACAACATCGAGATCGGCGACCCGGGATGGGTGGTCAACTACTCCCTGAGAAACTTCTACGGGTTGTGCCGGAACAAGGTGCAGAACTTCCTCAACATGAGCTTCGACGGCGGCTACCTGCAATCGACCAAGCCCGCCCCGCTCGGATGGAGCCAGCCCGACACCTATTCGTCCCTGACCGTCTCCTCGAAGTTCGGCAACTCCTACTACATCAACAACACCTCGGGAGGGACTTTGGCGACCGCCGGGCTGATCTCGCAGCCCGCCGACAAGGATGCTTACAAGCAGCCGATCCTGAACGCCAACACCGCCTATTCGGTGAGAGTCACGGCAAGAATTCCGTCAGGTAATACTACCGGCAATCTGGTCATGTCGCTGACCGCCGCGGGGAACACCTACGGAACCTACACCCTGCCCTTCTCCCAGATGACAGGGAACTTCGCCATCTACACGGGAACGATCATGCCCTCGCTCGATTCGATTCCCCCGGGACTGATCGTGAACCTCTACGCGACGGCGATGGGCTCGGGGGCGGATGTCGAAATAGACAGAGTTGAGGTCTTCCCCACCGGCATCCCGGTTCTGTACACGACGGTCTTCGGGTCTTACGCGGGACTGCCCGAGCAGGTCGATTCGACCTCGGGGCAGGTCGTCCTGACCTCCGAGAACCAGCAGCCCGTAGCCGGGGCAGTCGTCATGTACGACACCCTCTATTGCCTCAAGGGCGCTCTCTACGGAACCTCGATGTACTCCCTTCAGGCAGTTCCGAATCTCGAGCCCGCCGACTGGCCGGTGACCGAGGTCGCGCAGCGGGCGGGGACCATCGGACCTCTGGCCTACGATTTCGGCGAGCAGTGGTTCGCGACCGCCAACAGAAACGGACTCTATGTCTTCGTCGGCGGCCAGCCGGGCAAGATCACGCAGGAGATCTTCCAGTTGTGGGACCTGATCAACTGGGAGCAGGCGGAAAGGATCTGGGTCAGAAACGACGTCATCCACCGCCGTCTCTATATAGGCGTTCCGATGTCCACGCCGAACTTCTACCTGCCCAACGCTCCCACGGTCACTAACCCTACCTCTCCGAATATCATCCTGATGTGCAACTACCAGGGCGTTGACAGCGGAGAAAGTCTTAAATCCGAACCGCAGATGCACACCACGGTCTTTGGGACACTGAACTCCGTCGATATGAGGCGGAAATGGTCGATCTGGCAGATACCCTCGCCATACGCCGCCATCGTCGAGGGCGCGACCGACGAGCAGGTCTACATCTGCAACGGCAGGAACAACTCCAAGGTCTACATGCTGGACAACACCAACGACACCGACGACGGGCTGATGATCGATTCGCTCTACACGACCGCAGGCCTCGTCGAGCAGACCAAGCGCCAGCAGGTGCAGGGGTCGGGAACGAACAGAATGCGTTGGGGGTACATGGCCGCCAACCTTACCTCGAGCGGCAATGTCGGCATGACGCTTTACCCCAACAGACTCTGGTTCGGCACTCCCCCGCCGGGGTATAACGCGTGGACGATGCCCGGAGGGTTCTCTCCCGGCAACGGCCTGAACGACGTTGAATCGGCGCTCAACTTCGCCGCCACCAGGACTTACATCGAGTTCCGCGAGAACGACGGAGGGCGGTTTACGATGTCGAACCTGGTGCTCAAGGCTACGGCCGATGTCTGGAACCAGTGGCGAGGGATGAAATGAGCCTTCCCGGACAGGACCTCTTGGCGCAGATCGAAAATGACCACCCGAAGCTGGGGATGTATCTCAGGAACTACCTGATTCCGGCCATCGAGCAGTCGGCGGGAAATGCCGCCGTTTCGCCGCACGGCAAGATCGCCGCCCCGGCGCCTCCGGAGAGCGTCACCGCCACCCCGGCGACGGTCGGTGACATGATGCAGGTCACCGTCAATCACACCGCCCCGGTTCAGAAGGGCGTGCACTACATCTATTCGATTGCCAACAACCCGCAGATGTCGGGGGCGATGATCGAGGCCAAGCCGGCGACCAGGGCCCCGGTGCATTTTCCCCTCCCGACCTACAACTCTGGGGGCGACACCAAGCACAAGTGGTATGTGGCGGTGCAGACGCAGTATCCGGGCTCAGATCCTTCGGCGGCTACCTATCACGGAGGAGCGGCTCCGGCGAGCGTGACCCTGAACGGGACTGCGGCGGCGGACGTGCAGCCGGGGTCTGGATCGGGAACGGCAACCAACGGAGGCCAGACATTGGTGGGCCTGGGAAAGGCGCAGATCAGGACATGATTCGAGACCTCGAAGACAAGGACATGCAGGAAATCTTTTCTATTCACAACGAACAGGGTTTTGAGTATGCTCTTCCTGAGTTCTCCTCACCTCTTGTCCTCGTGAAAAAAGTGCGTGTCGAGAATGGGCGCGTCGTGGGCGCCATGTTTCTGAGGCTCACGGCAGAGGCATTCCTTCTAGTCGAAGGCAGCCCGATTCAAAAAGCTAGGAGCATCGAGGAGCTCCAGCCGGAAGTTGACCGGGAGGCGTTCGTGAAGGGGCTCGATGAATATGTCTGCGTAGTTCCCCCTGAAATAGCCGAGACGTTCGCTCCCGTGCTTGAAAAAAGAGGCTTTGAGAAGTTGCGCGAGTGGCCTTTGTGGCAGAGGAGCTTGAATGCGTAGCGCAGTTGGGCAGGCAGGTAACGCCTACAATCAGGCAAACCAGACCGCCGAGAATCTTGGCGGCCAAGCCGGGGCAATCGGCGGCAACCTAACCCCGTTCTTCACGGCGGAGATGATGAATCCGCAGGGCCTCGGACAGCAGGGCGTGGCTGCCGAAACCTCGGCGGCAATGGGCGGGGCGGGCGGAGCGAATGCCGGTCTGGTGGGCCAGGCAGCGCAGAGGGCATCGGCGTCGAGAAACGCCGGAGGGTTTCAGAGCGCGCTCGATCAGGCGGCGAGGGAAAGGTCGAAGGCCGAAGCCGGGTCCGCCGAAGGGATAGCCGCTCAGAACGAGCAGTTGAAGGAGTCGCAACGTCAGGCGGGGGCAGAAGGCCTCCAAAAGATGTACGGCACCGACGTCAGCGGCCAGCTTCAAAGTCAGGGTCAGGAAGCGGAGGACATTAAGGCCGAAACCGCCGCCAACCAGACCGGCTGGCTGCAGAACACGCTGGCGGTAATCAATGCCCTGAAGCCCGGCTATAAAAGCGGCCCCGGCGGCGGATTCTCATTGGGCGGCGGAGGCGGACAATAATGCCGCCATCAGTCTGGGACCAGATTAAATCGCAGAACGACCCCAAGAGTGTCTGGGCAAGCCTCCAGCCGGGCGGGGACCAGCCATTGATTGCGGATACGCCAAAACCGCCGGCTCCTGATGCCGGTTCCACCCCGTATGACCTCGCGCTCAATACGAGAATCGGCCGCGACGACGACCAGACGCAGGCGATGCAGCCGGCAGCCCCGTCCGCGCCTGCTCTCAAGCTGAGAACCGACACGGACGACAACGCGCCTCTCGCGCAGCAGATCGCCGTGCACCAGTCGAGGCTCAACAAGATCGAGCAGCCCCAGACCGCATGGCACGACCTCGGAACCGGCGGAAAGATCGCTCGCGTCTTTTCGACGATGGGCAATATCGCAGGCAACATCGTTGCTCCGGACGTCATGGCGTCGATCCCGGGCACGATGCTGAACAAGCAGTTGATCGAGCACAATCTCAACGAGCAACTGGACAAGGAGCTAGCGCAGCAGTCAACGAGCAAGGAGCAGCAGGCGCGCGCCAATGCTCTCGCGCAGCCGAAGGAAACTCCGTACCAAAGGCCCTATACGCTCCCGACCGATGAAGGAATGCTGCAATACGACCCTGATAGCAAGCAATGGGTCCCGATTAAGGTCGATGGCGAGACGGCCATGCAGCCGACAAGAGAAGAAACTGAGCCAAGCCTGCGTGGCGGCATTCAAGGGACATCTGGCGGAAAACCGGCGTTTGCGACCTTTAATCCGAAAAGCGGCGCGTACACCGATATTCATGGGAATCCGCTTCCCGATTTTGTTCCCGCCGATAAGGCAATGCAGGGGGCGCTGGGATCATACGCCCCTGTGAAACTTCTTACTTCGCTTCTTCAGACGGCTTATAACGATAACCCCGCACTTCTTCCTGTCCTCAAGCCATTGGCAGAAAAAATCATGGCTCAATACGGCGGAGGAGCAGCGGCGGCTGATGTGATGAGTCAGGCTCCATCCGGTCAGCCGCAGGGCAGTCAGGGCCAGCCTATCGGCCTGAGAATGCCCGAGGCTCCGACAGGAGCAACAAGAACGAGAGGGCAGTTCGCTGGGGAACTAATTCCAACTATCGCGAATGCCTCGCGGGAGATTGATTCTCTTGGGAATGAACTGGGCCCGTTCGCCGGACGCTACAGCACATTGTTAACTTCCAAGATCGGCGCTTATGGTCCGAAATTCAGCGGTCTTCAAAGCGATATGAATAATATCGCTACAGGCTGGGGAAGAGCGCACGGAAACTCCGAGAAGGTCATGGAAGAGTTCAGGCAGGATCTCGATTCGTCCAAGGACCCGCAGAACCTCAAGGAGAAACTCGCGCATTACGCTCAACAGGCGGAGATTTACAAGAATGTCGGTGCCGGTAAGCCGGCAGAGGCTCCGTTCGCGGTTCCAGAAGGCGCGCCCGCAGCGCCAAAAGAGAACGACAAGGTTCTTAAGCAGGATGGCAAAGTAGTAGCCAGAAGCCAAGGCGGAAAGTGGGTGGCACCGTAATGCCGAAGTTCGCGATTGAAGATGCGAAAAGTCCACAGTTCACCATCGAGGATGAAGGGCAGGGAAGCACGCCCGATTATGGCCCGGATGTGCGCGTGGAAAACCCTTCGTTCATGGATCTGGTTAAAGGCGCTGGAAAGGGTTTGGTCAACACGGTTTCCGACCTCGGCGGAGCACAGGCAACCGGAGGATTCTACCCTGCCAATATCGCCAAAGTTCCTAGTTCCGGCATTCATCTTGAGCCGAATAATTTTGGGCAGCGGATGGGATATGGGGCAGAGAAGTTTCTTGAGCCGTTCGCCATGTTGCCTACCGGAATAGAAGCCGGAGAGGCCCTGCCATCTACGGTGAGAGCGGCGAACACGATTCAGGATATTACCTCGGCCGCAAAAAACGTGGAGGTACCATTCTCGGCGGCAAGAACCGCCATGCAGAATTTCGGCGAAGAGACGGCGGCTGGATTGCCCAGCAAAAACGTAATGAACAAGTTTGCTCGCCGTCTCAATCCTCCTGAACCAAGGTTAAATCAGCTTCAGCAGATGCAGGCTGATTTGAGCGGCGAAAGTGCGCCTATGGCCCGCGAACCGATCAACTTTCCCGAAGCGCGCCGGTTTTACAAGAATGTGAGCCGGACGACGGCGAAACCCTCGTTCCTCCGTGCCCAATTAGAGAACCCGCAAAATCCCGACTATCGCAGGGTAGCCGGGATAGTAAGGAATGCGATGCACCAGGATTTGACCGACGCTGCGGAGACGATTGGCAGAGGCCAGGAATATGCCGATGCCGTAAGGGAATATGCCAACGCTGCGCGCCTGAACGAGATGGCGAAAAAAGTCACAAAATACGCGGTTCCCGCCGCGGCTGGAGCAGCAGGCCTGGGTGCCGGATATGGACTTATCCGCCCCTTCATTCCATAAGGAGAAGAGAAATATGCCCGCATACGTCAACTCGCCGTTCGGAACCACGCAGCTTTTGCAGAAGGGCGTGCCCACCTACCTGATCGGCTCAAAGAACCTGCTGGCCGACAATACCCGCCTGAGCATGGTCACCGACTCGATCGCCTCGAACGTGGCGACCATCGTCACCTCGTACCTGACCGGGCCGCTGCCTCCAGCCGGGTCGCTGATCTCGATCACCGGCTCGGCCAACAGTTCGAGCGCCTTCAACGTCAACCGCGTGGCCATCACCTCGGCGACGATGAACGCCACCAACAACCAGGTGACGATCGTCTTTCCTCTGACCGCAGCGAACCAGGCGGCGACCGCCGATAACGGCACGATCGTCGTCGAGCCCGCCGAGATTCCGGAGACCATCGCTGCCAGCTACACCTCGGAGGCGGTTGTCGTGCAGGCCCCGGGCGGAGACTCGCAGTTTACCCTGCCTATAGCCCTGACCGGCGCAGCCGGAATCACCGCCATGACCGCCACCTTGCAGTGCGCGATCAACAACGTCGATTCGGAGTTCACCGCGGTCTATCCGGCGGTGACGATCGTCAAAACCGGCGCCTCGACCTACTCCTCGGGGCCGGTCGTTCAGGCAACCCTGCAAAGGGGCTACGTCTACCGGCTGGCCGTCACGGGCGTGACCGGCTCGGGAGCGGTAGTGGCCAAGATCGGATAAGAGATGGCTTACACGCGCGACGACAGATTCGTTACCGACGCCCTCGGAAGGGCCCTTGCGGGGGCGCAGGTCTATTACTGCTCCCAGCCCGCCACGGTGCCCTCGGTGGCCCCGCCAAGCCCGCTGGCAACCGTCTACGGCACCTCTACAGGGGGCATTCTGCCCCAACCCATCATCACTGACGGATTCGGGCACTGCGACGTCTATGTAGACCCTTCGCAGGTATACACCATCGCCGTCTACCATCCGCTCTTCGGCTCGAACCCGGTAGTTTTGCCGGACCAGTCTTTTGTCGGCGGTGGAGGAGGGGCCGCCCTCATCGCCTACGCAGGGACGCTCTTGGGCACCCAGGACGGGGTAAATAAGGTCTTCACTTTGTCGAACGCCGGCACCGCTCTTACGGTCTCTCCTGTAAGCGCCATCGTCTGGGACAACTTTCCGCTCGTTCAGGGCACCGGCTACACGCTGTCCGGTGTGACCGTGACATTCACCACGGCTCCGGGCACCAGCGACACGCTGTGGGGGCAGGGCTTCCATGCTTAAAAGACTGATCGCAATCCTGTTAATTTCCTCTCCGCTCATGGCGCAGCAGATCAGCCCCAACCAGATCAGGCCGGGACTGAACGGGCAGGTTCTGACCACCGCCGGGGGAACTGCGGGATGGGCGGCTGTGCCCTCTATCACCGGCACGGTAGGCGTCAATACCCCGATCGCGGTATCGGGATCAGGGACTTTGGCAAGCCCATATATCTTTTCCTGCCCGACCTGCGACACCGGGTCGGGAACCAACGTCGGCATCAACGGCGGAGCGGCTTTCGGGACCATGAACCTGAACGGGACGACCCCTGCCGCGGCGGCGAATTCGATCAATGTGACTTGGCAAAGTTCCGGCAACAACGCCTCCGCCCAGATCACCGGAGACGGCAACGCAACTCATTTTCTGAATGGGCAGGGAACCTTTACCGCCGCGGGCGGATCGGCGGCATTCTCGGCTATCACAAGCGGAACCAATACGACTGCGGCAATGGTCGTGGGTTCGGGCGCGTCTCTCGCGCCCACCGGCACAGGAACGATTCAGGCCACCAATGTTTCCGGCACGGTTTCCGCAGGAACCAACATCACCATTACGGGCTCGGGAACTACGGGCAAGTCCCTACTCAATCGCCACTACAAGTATTACGGGGACGGCGGCGCTTGGAACCAGCGCCATTGCTTCCGGCGCCTGCTCGACAGTCGTCACGGTTGCGGCATCGGGGACTCTGACCACCGACGCAATCGTCTACACCCCGAACGCAGATCCTACCGGCGTCACCGGATATGCCCCGAGCGCCACCGGGTCTCTTTATATCTGGGCTTACCCGACT
>Ga0306921_10000233_pt1 | contig 44936 bp, 36 predicted proteins | sample sta12Cox44000080_FD_203760 | JGI IMG/M metagenome (GOLD analysis project Ga0306921, IMG submission 203760) | Lab enrichment of tropical soil microbial communities from Luquillo Experimental Forest, Puerto Rico - statoxic.12C.oxic.44.000.080 (v2)... | ecosystem: Environmental > Terrestrial >... | reverse complement strand
CAGCACCGCGTCCACCAGATGGGCGGCACGCTCCGTCATCCCCCGGCCACCGCACTGGGACACCACGCCCGCCCTTTACAAGAGAAGGGCACCAGGTGCTCGCGCCCGCAGCCCTCGCACCGAAACCGCGCCACGCCATGCTTGAACACGCCGCACGTCAGGAATTTCCGGAACTCCCGCTCCACGAACTGCGGCACGCCCACGCCGTCGCCGGCCTCGGCCACCGACGCCAGGAAGGTCTCCAGGTGCTCGGCGACGACCTGATGCAGCACGGTGTGCTCGGCGGCTCGCGGGCGATACACGGGCACGACACATCCCATGCCTCTGGGTAGCGCGCCCGCGCCGCTCTGTCCATGCTCAGAGATGGATACGCCGACTCAGGCTGGCGCCAGCGCTCGGGCCGCGCCCCCGGGCGTGAGAGGGATCCTCCTCCACGGGGGGGCGGGCGGGGTTCCGCCCTTCCTCAGGACCGTAGTCGCCAGCCGTTTCACCCGCCTGACGCGCGAGGCAAGCCTTCGCGGCGGACCGCGCGCGCACATAGAGCTGACGGACGGGTCGAGGGGTGACCCTCGCTCCGGAGGACGCCGCGTGGCTCCCCAGGCGCGTTGGAGCGCCGCCAGGCGGCCGTCCCCTCAGCGGCCCTTGAAGGTCGGCGCCCGCTTCTCACCGAAGGCGCGGATGCCCTCGGTCGCGTCCTCGGTCTCGAAGCAGATGTTCTGGGCCATGGTCTCGACCTGAAGGGCAGCGCGCAGATCGAGCTCCGAGTTGGCGTAGATCGATCGCTTGGCGAGGCGGATGGCCACGGGTGGACCGGCCGCGATGCGACGGGCCAGCTCATACGCGGTGGGCATGAGCTCCTCGGGCACCACCACGCGGCTCACGATGCCGAGCCGCTCCGCCTCCGCCGCGTCGATCACGTCACCCGTGAAGATCATCTCGCAGGCCTTGGCGGTGCCGATGGCCCGGGGAAGGAAGTAGGTGCCGCCCCAGTCGGGATGCAGCCCTCGCTTGACAAAGGCCTGGGTGAAGCGGGCGGCGGTGGACGCGATACGAATGTCGCAGCCGAGGGCGAGGTTCATGCCCGCACCGGCGGCCGCGCCGTTCACGGCGGCGATGATGGGCTGGGGCGCCTCTCGCATGGCGAGCAGGGTGCGATCGCGGCCCGGGGCAATCTTCTCGATGAGCGGCCGCTCGCGCTGGCCCGCCTTCGCTTCACCCATGGCCTTGACGTCGCCGCCCGAGCAGAAGCCCTTGCCCGCTCCCGTGATCACCATCACGCGCACCTCGGGATCGGCCGCGCTGCGCGTCACCGCGTCATGGAGATCCTCACGCAGCGAGCCACCGAGGGCGTTGAGCCGGTCGGGGCGATTCAGCGTGAGGGTAGCGATGCCGTCCTTCACTTCATAGAGCAGGCACTCGTAGGTCATTCGCGCGTCTCCCTTAGTGGGCGCCGTATTTCTTCCCCAGCTCCTCTTCCCAGCGCAGGTACTGGATCGCCTCCGCCCACGTGCGATCCGTCCCCATGGTCAGCACGTCGTTGGGCGGGCTCATCACGCCGCTGAGCCCCCGCTCCACGGGCAAACCGGCCCGGCGCCAGCCCTGCATTCCCTCGTCGAGCACGGCCACGCGCTGGTAGCCCAAGGTCTTGAGCGCCGCCCCCGCCAGCACGGAATTGAGGCCGTTCTCGCACGTGACCACGATCGGGGCGTCCTTGGCGGGGGAGACTTCCGCGATGGTCAGCTCGAGCCAGCCCCGAGGGGCCCAGCGCGCGCCCGGCACGTGACCCGCGCTGAAGTCCTTGCTCGTATCCACGAAGATCACCACGGGCGGCGACGGGCGCGTGCGGCGCTCGTCGAGGGTGGCGGCGGTGATCATCTCGACCTGCTTGCGGGCGTCGTCGTAGCCGGCAGGGCGCGCGCCGCCGATGCCCTCGTCGTAGCCGCGAGGCCCCACGGACGTCGCGGTGGTGGCGAGCGCCTGGCCGCTCGCCGCCCACGCCGTCGCGCCGCCGTCGACCACGTAGACGTTGGGGAAGCCCATCTGCCGGTACCAGGAGGCAGCCACGGTGGCCCGCACGTGCCCGTCGCAGGCAAAGACCACGTGCCCGTTCCGCACGGCCACGAGGTCGTCGGCGCGCTGCACCGCCTGCCCGCCGGGGAACCACTGGAAGCCCGGGATGTGTCCGCGCGCGTACTCGTCGGAGGTGCGCACGTCGATGAGATAGACGTTCTCGCTCTCCGCCTTCGCCATGAGCTCGCGGAGGCCGGCCACGCTGAGGGAGCGCACGCTGTCCTCGGCGGCGATGCGCCGAGCGAACTCTTCGGCCCGCCCGCGGGCTGCCGCCGACGGGGCGGGCAGGTCGACCCGCGTGGATCCGTACTCGAGGTCGAGCCCCGCCATCATCCAGCCCATGATGCCGTTGCGCAGGTCGTAGACTTTGGGATAGCCCATGCGCTGGAGGAGGCGCGCCCCGATGATGCTCCGCGTGCGTCCCGCGCAGTGCACCACGATGGTGGCGTCGGGGTCGGGGGCCAGATCGGCGATGTGCATCACCACTTCCCCGTTGGGCGCGCTCCTGCCACCGGGAATGGTGGCGCGCCGGTGCTCTTCCGGCGTGCGCGAGTCGAGGAGCACGATCTTCTCCCCCTTCTGCTGGAGGGCGTGGAGCTCCTCCGGGTGCAGCTCGGGCACCCCGTGCACGACCTGCACCTTCTCGCCGAAGTCCTTGCTGGGCACGTTCACGCCCCATTCCGTCGGATGGCCGTCGGTCGCCCAGCGATTGATGCCGCCGTCCAGCACGGCGACCTGGCGGAAGCCCATGCGCTCGAGGGTGGCCGCGGCCAGGCGCGCGCGGCGCCCGTCGTCGTCGCACACCACGATCCACGTGGCCCGGCACGGCACGAGGCCCGCCATGCGGAACTCCAGCTGCCGGCGCGGCACCAGGCTCGCCCCGGGGATGTGCGAATCGTTGTACTCGCCCGCCTCGCGCACGTCGATGAGAGCGCAGGTGGCCTGGGCGTCGAGCAGGTCCTTGAGGGTGGACGCGGTCATCTTGTCCGTCATGGTCGATTGGGCTCCCGGGCTCGAGGATCGGAGGAGTGTCACGGCCTCCGTCGCGGAACTCTACTCTGGCGGAGCGTCGCCGTCCAGCGCCCCGGGCGCGAGTCCAGCTCGAAGCGGCCACCCTCGCCCCAGCCCTCCCGTCAGCGAGGGAGAGGGAGAAAGGCCTCACTCCGCGGCGGCGGTGGCCACCGCACGCTCCTCTGGCGCCTCGCCCGTCCCTGTCCGCTCCATCCGCATGCGATGCATGAAGAAGATGAGGAGCACCAGGCCCGCGTACATGACGGCGAGGAGGCGGAAGTTGTCCATGAAGGCCAGCACCTGGGCCTGGGACTGCGTCTCTCGGTAAAGCATGGTCACCGCCTGCTGGCCCGCGGTGACGGCGTCGGCGCCACGCGCCTGGAAGTGATCGGTCCACCGCCGGAGCCGATCGACGGTTTCGGGATCCCACACGTGTACGTTGGCCACCAGAGCCGCCTGGTGGAGCTGAGCCCGCCGGCTGAGCAGCGTGGTGGAGATGGCCACGCCGGCGCTGCCCCCGACGTTGCGCACCACGCTGAAGAGCGCAGTGGCGTTGGGCAGATGCCGCATGGGGATCGAGGCGAAGGCCAGCATCTGCAGCGGCACGAAGATGCAGCCCATGCCGAGCCCTTGGAGCAGCCGGGGGAAGGCGAGCGACCAAAAGTCGATGCTGAGCGTCACGTTCGACATCATGAAGATGGCCAGCCCGTTCATGAGCACGCCGAACGAGAGAAGCACGCGCTGGTCGTAGCGGCTCACCAGGTAGCCGACGAAGAGGAGCATCACGGCCTGCCCGATGCCGCTCGGAGCGAGGACGAGCCCCGACGTCCACGCGTCGTAGCCCATGAGCTTCTGGGTGTAGAGGGCGAGCAGGAGCATGCTCGCGTAGAAGCCGAAGCCCGCGATGGACATGACGACCGAGCCCACGGTGAAGTTGCGATCGGCGAGGACGCTCAGGTCGAGAAGGGGCGCGTCCGTGGTGAGCTCGTGGATCACGAACGTTACGAGGGCGGCGACGGCCAGCGCGGCCAGCCCGGTGATCATGCCGGAGTCGAACCAGTCCTCGCGCTCCCCACGATCGAGCACGAGCTGGAGGCCACCGAAGCCCACGATCATCAGCACGAGGCCGAGCAGGTCGGCACGGCCCGCGGGCTTGGCATGTGGCGAGTCGAAAAGGAGGAGGCTCGCCATGAAGAAGCCGATGACGCCAATGGGCAGGTTGATGTAGAAGATCCACCGCCACGACCAGTTGTCGGCGATCCATCCGCCCACCGTGGGGCCGAAGGTGGGCGCGAGCACGATCCCCATGCCCCACACCGCCATGGCCATCCCACGCTGGCGCGCGGGGAAGATTTCCCACAGCACGGCCTGGGCGATGGGAATGATCGGGCCACCCCCCAGGCCCTGAAGCACGCGCGCGGCGATGAGGAACTCCACGGAGGGGGCCACTGCGGAGAGGAACGAGCTCACGGTGAAGAGCAGCGTGCAGATGAGGAAGAAGCGCCGCCGGCCGAGCCGCGCGGTGAGCCAGCCCGTGGCGGGCAGGATGATCGCGTTGGCCGCGAGATAGGAGGTGAGGACCCACGAGACCTCGTCGAGCCCCGCGGACAGCGCGCCCTGGATGTGGGGCAAAGCCACGTTGGTGATACTCGTGTCGAGGATCTGGAGCACCGACACCAGCATGACGGTAGCGGTGATGGCCCAGCGCCGCGCCTCGCTGAGCGCGGGCTCGCTCCCCGCCGGATCCGCCGACGCCATGGTCGACGAAACCTCGTCCTCAGCGCGGGCGGGCCTGGGTAGGCATGCGTGCGGATGATAGCGCATCGCGCGCAGCCATGACGATGACGGCGAGACCGAGCATCACGAGCACCATGCCGGCCAGGCGCAGACCGCTGAAGCGTTCGCGGAAGACCAGCGCGGAGGCGCCGGCGGCCACGAAGGGAACGAGGAGCGCGAAGGGCGCCACGGTGGCCGAGGCGTAGCGGCGCAGGAGCCACCCCCACATCGCGTAGGCGAGCACGGTCGCCACCAGGCCCAGGTAGACGATGGCCAGCCATTCACGCCACGTCGCCGCGACGAGCGTGGTGGCCCAGGCGCGCGGGCCGTCGAGGAGGGCGGACAGCCCCAGGGCGGGCAGCGGCGGCACCAGGCTCAGCCAGACCACGAGGCCGAGCGTGTCCGTGGGCGGCAGCCGCTTGAGGAGCACGTTGCCCAGGCCGAAGCTCATGGCGGCGAGGCCCGTGAGGCAAAGACCGATGGCGGTGAGGTCGTGACCGACGGTCGACGCGATCGTTGCGAGGCCCGCGAAGGCGAGCGCCGTTCCCGCCCACTGCCGGCACGACGGCCGCTCGCCGAGGAGGAGCGCGGCGAACAGGATGGTGAAGAGCGCCTGGGTATGGATGACGATGGCGGCCAGACCGGGCGGCATGCCGAGGGCGATGCCGAAGAACTGCAAGAGGAACTGGCCCGCGTAGAGGGTGAGCCCGACCGCGACGAGGGCGGACCAGCCCACGCGCGGACGCGGCAGCCACAGGGCGGGCACCGCAGCCACGAGGAAGCGGAGGGCGGTGAGAAGAGGCGGCGACACGACGTCGAGGGCCATCCGCGTCGCCACGAACGCGAGCCCCCAGATCACCGCAACCGCGAGGGCGAGGAGCACGTGGCCGGCCGTCATGCCGCTCGAACCTTACCATCCGACCGCCGGCAATGGACAAGGCAGAGCTCGGAGGCTAGACTGCCGGGAATCTTTCACGCGAGACAACCCGGAGGCGAGTCCCCATGGCCCAGTCCAGTCTGAAGATCGACCACATCCACTACCTGCTCACCATGGATCGCGAGCGCCGGATCATCCGGGATGCCGCCGTCCTCGTCGAGAACGGGCGCATCAGCCGCGTGGCCAAGGCCGCAGAGCTCGGGAGCCTGCGCGCCGACCGGGTGATCGACGGGCGCGCCATGGTCGTGACCCCGGGCTTCTTCAACGGGCACATGCACATCAGCTACGGCCATCCCGTGCGCGGCATCTTCCCCGACGAGCAGGCGAGCCCGCTCGTGCACGTGTTCAACCTCCAGTCCGCCATGACGGAGGACGAGGAGTATCACGCTACGCTCCTCGGTCTCATCGAGCTGCTCAAGAGCGGCACGGTGTGCTTCCTCGATCCCGGGAGCACGAAGTTCCCCGATGCCTGCCTGCAGGCCTACCAGGACGCGGGCATCCGCGTCATCCTGGGTGAATGCGTCACCGACCAGGAGTCTCCGTGGGCCCTTCCCCGCTATTCGCCCGCGGAGGCGGTGGCGCGCACCGACTCCTTCATCGCGAAGTGGCACGGCAAGCTCGAGGGACGAATCCGCGCCTGGGCCATGCCGTTCTCCTACGAGACGTGCAGCACGGGGCTGCTCCAGGCGCTCAAACGGGTGGCGGATCAGCACGGCACCGGGCTGACCCTGCACCATACCACGGGACAGCGGGCGCGCCAGGAGTCGGCGGTGCGCTACGGCCACACGCCCACCGCGTACCTGCAGTCCATCGGCGTGGTGGGGCCGAGCGTGCTCCTCGCCCACTGCCTCGGCCTCGACGAAGGCGAGGTGGACTGCATCGGGCGCACGGGCACCGCGGTGACCATGTGTCCGGTGACCGCGGCCAAGAGCGGGCGCGGGGTACCCGAGCATGGGCGCATGCCGGAGCTACTCGCCCGCGGGGTCAAGATCGCGCTGGGCTGCGACTCGCCCAACAACTGCAATCACCTCGACATCGTGCGAGCCATGAACATGGCGGCCATCCAGTACAAGGACGCGCGCCAAGATCTCCGGCAGGTGCCCGCGGAGGCCGCCCTCGAGATGGCAACCATCCACGGGGCGCACGCCATGGGGCTGGGCGACGAGCTCGGCTCCATCGAGGCGGGCAAGAAGGCGGATTTCGTGTGCTTCGACACCCAGCGTCCAGAGTGGCAGGCCATCTGGAATCCCGTCAACAACCTGGTCTACAACGCGGACGGGCGCAGCGTGCACACCGTGGTCGTGGACGGCCGCGTGGTGGTGGATAACTACCGCCAGACCTTCGCGGACGAGCCGCGCCTCTTCGCCAAGGTGCAGGAGATCGGCGAGCAACTCCAAGCGCGCACGGGCATCACCTTCCCCCGCTCCAAGTGGCCCATGAGCTGAAGGCGCCTCGACTCACCACCCGCCCGTCATCCTGACCTTCTGAGCCGGCAGTCGCGGCTCTCGTCTCGATTGTGCACGAGTGCCGCACGTGCAATCGGGGCGGGTGGCGGCGGGGGTGCGCTCCGGCGGAGTGGGACCCCCTCGTCCTGTGCGCCGCCCGAAGGGCGGCGATTCAGGCGAGCGGGTGACGCAGCTGGAGCGCATCCCCGCCCCTGCCGACAGGCCCCGCCCCGCCTCGCGCTCCGTTGATCGTGAAAAGTTCGGCTGGTGACGCAGCTGGAGCGCTCCCGCACCTCCGCCGACAAGCCCCGCCCCGCCTCGCGCTACGAATGATCGGGAAGGGTTCTACGGCTTCAGGACCTCCGCACCCGGCGCAGCTTCGAGCTCGCACGCATTGACGGTCATGGCGAGCATGGCGTAGTAACCGATGGTGCCCGTCAGCTCGAGGAGCTGGCGCTCGCCGAAGCGCTTCCGCAAGGCCTCGAAGGTGGCATTGTCCACGCGATGCTCGCGGAGGAGCCGGCGGGTGAAGTCGATGATCTGGGCGTCCTCCGACGGCACTCCGCGCGAGTGCCCCTCGCGAATGGCCGTGATGGTCGACTCTGGCACGCCCTGCTTCCGCGCGCTCCCCGTCTGGGCGCCCCATACGTAGACGGCGTCGAGCTCGCGCGCCACCGTCATGGCCGCGAGCACGCGCACGCGCATGTCGAGCTCGCCCTCGAATCGCACGTAGGCGCCCAGGTGCGCCACGCGTCCCGCCAGCTCCGGCGCGTGGAGAAACACCGTGAAGGGCCCCTGGAGCGACCCGCGACTCTTGACGATGCCGTCGACGGCGGCCCGCCCTTCGAGAGGGACCTGGCTCTTGCTCGTGATCAGGGCGACTCGGGCCATGGGGAGCCTCCTCGCTAGGATGGGTGTGTGTTCCGCGCGGCCTCCGCGCGCTCCTGCCAGAACCGCATGCGCATCTCTCCGAACAGGCGCGCCGCCGTCTCGAGGTGCGGGCGCGCGGGCTCCGCCTCGCCGAGCCGGCGATGGATCTTCCCCAGTCCCAGATGACAGCGGGCCCCTGTGGGGCGCAGGCCCAGTGCCTCGCAGGCGGCGAGCGCCTCGCGGTACGACCCGAGCGCCTCGCGCGGCTCGGCGCCCGCGCTCGCGATGTCGCCGAGCAGGGATCGTGCCTGGGCCTCGTTGCCCTTCTCGCCGAGGCGCTGGGCGAGGTCGAGGGCCTGGCGCGCGAAGACATGCGCCTCGTCGATCCGTCCGCCGAGGAGGAGGCCCTCCGCCCGGCGCGAGAGGAACGTGGCGCGATGGCTCTCGATGCCGAACTGCTCGAAAAGGCCGAGCCCGCGCTCGAGATCGCCCAGCGCCTCCGCATCCGGCCGCCCCAGCCACGCGCGCATCAGCCCGCGGAGGGAGAGAGATTGGGCGAGCCAGACGGGGACAGTGCGCGCCTGGCAGATCTCGACGGCTTGACTGCACAGGGCGAAGGCGCGCTCGAACTCTCCCCTGAGCGCGTACTGACTCGGGCGGAAGCTCGCCAGCATCGCCTCAGCAAGAGGATCCAGGTCCGCGGGCTGGCGGGCGGGATCGCTGTAACCGAGGGCGCGCTCGAACTCTCCCAAACTGGCCAGGCAGAAAGTAAGCCAGCTGCAGCTCCCCGCGAACACCGGCACGTTCATGCCGGGTACGTTTTGGGCGACGGCGGAATCCGGACCGTCCACGATGCCGACGAAGGTGTCGATGGCCACGCGATAGTCGCCAAGTCCCATGTGGAGCATGGCGAAGGCATACTGGGTGGCGAGGCGGAGCGGGACGTCGCCGATCTCGTCGGCGATGGTCAGCGCTCGTTCGGCCTGCGCCACCCCCTCGCGATAGCGCCCAGGGAACCAGGAGTAAGCGGCGAGGCGCTGGGCGATCCATCCCAGCGTGCGCTCGTCGCCGAGCTCCCGCGCGAGCGGCTCCGCCTCGAGCTGCAGCTCCATGAGCCGCGCGATTCTCCCCTGGAGCGACATGGGCACGCTCAAGTCGAGCCGCACGTCGATGGCTCGCCGCAGTGTCTCCGGACCTGGAGGCAGCCGAGAGAGGAGCTCGAGCGCCTGCTCGAAGCGCTGGGCGCTCTCCGCGATGGCCCCGCGAGCGCCCACCCGGCGCCCCGCCTCCCGGAGATAGTCCACCGCCTTGTCCCACACGCGGCCGCGCACTGCGTGATGCGCGAGCAGTTCCACGGAGTGGACGACCGCGCCCTTCTCCAGGTTCTCTACCGCGTCGACCACCGCCGCGTGGAGCGCCGTCTTCCGCTCGTCGACGAGACCGCCATAGGCGACCTCGTGGGTCAGGGCATGCTTGAAGGTGTACTCGAGGCTCGGGAATACGCGTGCCTCGTAGAGGAACTCGGCTGCGCGGAGACGCGTGAGCGCCCGACGGAGCTCCTCGTCGGGCATCTCGGCGATGGCGCGCAGCAGGAACACCGGCACCGTCTTGCCGAGCACGGAGGCGGCCTGGAGAAGACGCTTATCCTCGGAGAGCAGGCGGTCGATGCGCGCGGTGAGAATGGACTGCACGGTGGGCGGCATCTGGATGGTGTCCATGGGCTGCTCCAGGAGATAGCTCCCCCGCCCGCCGTGCAGGACCTTGGTCTCCACCAGGGTGCGCACGCTCTCCTCGAGGAAGAGCGGATTGCCCTCCGTGCGCTCGATGAGCACGTCTTTGAGTGGGGTGAGATCTGGATCGGCGCCGAGGAGATCGGCGAGGAGGTGACTTGCGCTCTCCATAGGTAGCGGATCGATGCGCAGCTGCCGATAGTAGGTCTTGCTGCCCCACCCGTGGCTGTACTCGGGTCGGTAGCTCGCGATCAGAAGGAGGCGCGAGGCGGGCAGGCTCTCGACGAGGCTGTCGAGAAGTGCCTGCGTTTCGCCGTCGATCCAGTGAAGATCCTCGAACACGAGGAGGAGCGGCTGCGCCTGGCTCTCGCGCAGGAGGAGGTGTCGCACGCCATCCAGGGTCCGCTGGCGCCGGCGGGGAGGATCGAGGCGCTCCCAGGTCGCGTCCGCCACAGGCGCGCCGAGGAGAGAGAAGAGAGCGGGCAGCGCGGGCTCGAGCTGGGCATCGAGGGCGAGCACGCGCGCACGGATCTTGTCACGCACGGCCTCGCCGTCGTCGCTCAGCTCAATACCGAAGTAGCCGGTGAGGAGCGCCACGATGGGTAGGAAGGCGGTCGCCTTGCCGTAGGACACCGAGCCGCCTTCGAGGAGCCGCCAGGGCACCGCGTCCGCGGAGTGGATGAACTCCCAGGTGAGGCGCGACTTGCCCATTCCCGGCTCGCCCACGATGGCGACGACCTGGCCGCGCCCCGACTCGGCGAGGGCGAGGGCCTGGCGCAGCTGATCCACTTCGGTCTCACGCCCCACGAAGCCGGTGAGCCCGCGCGCGGCCGCAGCGTGGAGGCGTGAGCGGACATTCCCCGCGCGAAGGAGATCGTAGATCTCCATGGGCTCCGTGAGCCCTTTGATGGGCACGGGACCGCGCGAGCGCACCTCCACATAGCCCTCGGCGAGCTGGAGCGTTCCCGGCGCGAGGAGGATCGCGCCCGGCTCCGCCATCTGCTCCAGCCGCGCGGCGAGGTGCGTGGTCTGGCCGACCGCGGTGTAGTCCATGCGCAAGTCGCTGCCGATGGTCCGCACCACGACCTCGCCGGAGTTGAGTCCGATGCGGATGCGCGCCTTCGCCGCGTAGCGCTTCACCGCCTCCTGCATGCGAAGAGCGGCGTAACAGGCGCGCACGGCGTGGTCTTCGTGGGCCACCGGCGCGCCGAAGAGCGCCATGATCCCGTCGCCCATGACCTGGTTCACGGTGCCCTCGTAGTGGTGCACCGCTTCGATCATGCGCTCCAGCGCGGGATCGAGAAGCCGCTGCGCCTCCTCGGGATCGCGGAGGTCCAGGAGCTCGAGCGAGCCCTTGAGATCCGCGAAGAGCACGGTGACCTGCTTGCGCTCTCCTTCCAGCGCGCTCCGCGAGGTGAGGATCTTGTCCGCGAGGTGCTTGGGCGTATAGGCGGCGGGGGCGTGAAAGCGCGTGGCCGACGATGCCGCGAGGGCCTTGCCGCACTGGCCGCAGAATTTGTGTGCGGGTGGATTGGCAGCGCGGCACGCTGAGCAGACCACGACGAGCGCCGTCCCGCACTGGCCGCAGAAGCGCGTGCCCTCGGGATTGTTGGTCTGGCACCGGGGACACGTCACGTCGTCGCTCCGGCGCTGGATATCGTGGGGCAGGTCGTCAGAATGATCGCGTTTCCTCGCGCAGATCGTGCCAGAGCGAGGACGGGAGGTCAATGCGCGTGACGCGCGCGACCTCGCGGGCGGCGGGGTGTATCATGGATTTTACGCGCGCCACGCGAGCGCGGAAGGAGGACATCATGGCGGCAGAGCACACGGGACGGACGGCCGTCGATCCAGAGATCACCATCGCGCCCAACCCTCGTCGCGTGGTGGTGAAGCTGGGTGGACGGGTCATTGCTGATTCGCGACGAGCGCTGGTGATGCGGGCGCGCGATGCCGCGCCCTCGCTGTACATCCCACGGGAAGACGTCGCGATGAGCTCGCTCACTCTCACCTCGCACCAGACCCGCTGCCCTTACAAGGGCGACGCCTCCTACTGGACGATCCGGAGTGGGGATCGCCTGAGCGAGAACGCAGTGTGGTCATACGAAACGCCCTTCGCGAGCATGGCGCAGATCAAGGGTTATCTCTCCTTCTATCCGGATCGGGTCGACAGCATCGAGGAGCTTCTCGTCTGAGCCTCGTAACGGTCAGTGTATAGTGGGGAGGCCGGGCGCGGGCCCGGCCTCACCCATGAAGATCGGCTCGATCGAGATCCGTGAGCTGTGCCGGCTGGCCCCCATGGCCGCCATCACCAATGCACCCTTCCGCCTGATCGCGCGTGAATGCGGGAGCGGCCTCACCACCACGGAAGAGATGGATGCGTTCGCGCTCCTCATGGAGACGCCGCGTGCCGGCGAGATGACGTCGTACTACCCCGAGGAGCAGCCGCTCGCCATGCAGCTCCTCGGGCGCGATCCGCAGGCCCTGATTCGCGCCGCCCATCGCTGTGAAGAGCTGGGCGCCGACATCGTGGACCTCAACATGGGCTGCCCCATGCCCAAGATCACCGGCAAGGGCAAGGGCGCCGCCCTCATGCGCGACGTGCCCGCCACCGCTCGCTTGCTGCGCGCCATGCGCCAGACCATCACCGTCCCCTTCACCATCAAGATCCGCGGAGGCTGGGACGACGAGCATCTCAACGCCGTGGAAGTGGCGCGCATGGCGGAGAGCGAAGGGGTGGACGCCATCACCGTGCACCCGCGAACGCGCTCGCAGCGCTTCACGGGCAAGGCGCCGTGGACCATCATCGCGGAGGTGGTGGACGCCGTGCGCATCCCCGTCACTGGCAACGGCGACGTGGACTCCATGGCGACCGCGCAGCGCATGGTGGCGGAGACGGGCTGTGAGTCGGTGATGATCGGCCGCGGCGCCCTCGGCCGTCCCTGGGTCTTCGACGAGACCTTCGAGGCGCTTCCGCTCGCCGCCCAGCGCGAGTACAAGGATCGCGTGATTCTCCGGCACATGGCGTTGATCCAGGAGCACTGTCTCGAGCGTCAAGTCCTCGCCCAGATGAAGAAGCACCTTGCCTGGTACACGGAGGGTCTGCCCTACGCCACGGACTGCCGCGCCCGCATCTTCCAGACGCGGAGTCCCGACGAGGTGTGGGAGCTCTTCCAGGAGTACTGGGAGGCCTCTGAGCGCACCGCCGAGGCCGCCGCCTCTCTGTAGTTCCCCCGCCGTCTCGCGCCCCGAGCCCTTGACCGGTCGGTCACGGGCGACATACCCTCATACGCGGCCCGCGGGCCAATTTTGTTTGCACCTGGGAGAGCAACATGATCTGTCGTCGGTGCCGACAGCGTGCTCGACCCGGTGCTGCCGTCTGCCCAAAATGCGGGGCTGCCCTTGCGGTGCCTAGACGTGTACGGGCAGCTGCGGCCCACCAGATCCTGGATGCCATCGCCAGGACGGCCGCCCGTCTCTGCGAAGCTCGCGAGGCCCAGATCGTCCTCGTCGAGGGCGAGACCCTGCGTCTTGTCGCTCAGCATGGAGCGCTGCGGTCGAGTCGAACGCTGGGAGAGCCGTTCCCCCTAAGTCGCGGCACGGTGTACGGTCGCGCAGCCCTCGAGCGGCGCCCCGTCCACGTCCGCAACCTGAAGGCGATCGCTCGGACTGAGTATCCCGACATCCCGTGGACGCGGGTCCGAACGATGCTCGCGGTGCCGCTCCTCTCCGGAGACACGGTACTCGGGGTCATCGCGCTCCGCCGACTGCAGCTTCGCCCCTTCACGCCGAAGCAGATCGCGCTGCTCCAGACCTTTGCCGCGCAGGCTGCCATCGCGATCGAGAAGGACCAGCTCTCGGGAGAGCTGGCCTCCCGCAATCGAGAGCTCACCGAAGCGCTCGACCACCAGACGGCGACGAGCGAGGTCCTGGGCGTGATCAGCGCCTCGCCCACCAACGTCCAGTCGGTTTTCGAGACGATCGTCGCCAGCGCGAGACGGCTTTGCGAAGCCTCGTTCAGCTCCTTGAACCTCCTCGAGGGCGACCGGCTGATGCTCACGGCCGTGCACGGCATTGACAGGTCCGTCCTCGACGCCGCACGCCAGGCCTACCCGCAGTCAGTCGACCGCACCAGCACGTCTGGACGCGCCATCCTGGAGCGGCGTGTCGTCAATATCGAAGACTCGACGCTCGACCCCGAGTACACGAACCCCGTCCGGGCTGCGCTGGGACTCCGCTGCGTACTCACCATCCCGCTGCTGCGGGACGGCCAGCCCCTCGGTGCCATCAGCGTCTGGCGCAGTGACGTGAGGCCGTTCACGGACAAGCAGATCGCTCTCCTCCAGACCTTCGCCGATCAGGCCGTCATCGCCATCGAGAACGCACGTCTGTTCGCCGAATTGACCGAAGCACTGGAGCAGCAGACGGCGACCGCGGAGATCCTGCAGGCGATCAGCAGATCGACAATGGACGTCCAACCCGTCTTCCAGGCCATCCTGGAAGCGGGCGTGCGCCTGAGCGGCGCGCTCTTCGGCTCCGTCTGTCGCTTCGACGGCACGCTGCTCGACATGGTCGCCCACCACAACTATCCCGCGGCCGCTCTGGAATTTTCCCTGCGCACCTTCCCGACTCCGCCCACGCGACAGCTCGTCACGGGACGGGCGATCCTCGAACGTGCCGTCGTGCACGTGCCTGACGTGCTGCGAGACGAGGAACGCGCTTCCGTGCAGCAATTCGCGGAGGTGGCGGGATTCCGGAGTGCCCTCTCGGTGCCCATGCTCCTCGACGGTCAGCCGATCGGGGCGATCATGCTGTGGCACTCCGCCCCCTTCGCCGACAAGCACATCGCCCTCCTCAAGACCTTCGCCGACCAAGCCGTCATCGCGGTCGAGAACGTGCGCCTCTTCAAGGAGCTGGAGGCCCGCAACCACGACCTCACCCAGGCCCTCGAACAGCAGACGGCGACGGCCGAGGTCCTGCGGGTCATCGGCAGCTCGCCGACGGACGCGCAGCCTGTGTTCGATGCCATCGTGAGCAGCGCCTGGCGGCTTCTCGGCGGCTTCGGTGGCGCCGTCTATCGTGTGGTGGGAGACCAGCTCCACCTCGCGGCGTTCATCTCGACCAATCCCTCCGGTGACGCCGCGTTGCGAAGAACCTTCCCACGTCCGCTATCCGTCTTCTCGCCCCCTGGCGAAGCGATCCGCCGAGGGGCTCCCGTGATCTTGAGCGACATCGACACCGCGGCATGGATCCCGGACGACATCCGCAAGCTCATTCGGGAACGGGGGGACCGGAGCGGTGTCTGGGTGCCGATGATGCGGGAGGGGGTGGCGCTCGGCGCGATTGGCGTCACGCGGAGCGAGCCCGGTGGCTTCTCGGACGAGCAGATCGCGCTGCTGAGAACCTTCGCCGACCAGGCCGTCATTGCCATCGAGAACGTGCGGCTGTTCAAGGAGCTGGAGGCTCGCAACCGCGATCTCACCGAGGCGCTGGAGCAGCAAACGGCCACGGCTGAAATCTTGAGAGTCATCAGCACGTCGCCGACGAATCTGCAGCCCGTGCTGGACACGGTAGTGGCCAGCGCCGCGCGCTTCTGTGGGGCCTACGACGTGACGCTGTTGCGGGTCGAAGGGGACAGCCTTCGCCTTCCCGCCCACTACGGTCCCATCCCGATGCCCGAGGACATCGCGCTCCCGCTCGTGCCGGGGCACGTCTCGGCGCGCGCCGTGCTCGAGGCGCGCGTGGTTCACGTGGCTGATGTCCAGGCTGAAGCGGCCGCATTTCCGGAGGGGGCTGCGCGCGCCAAAAGGTCCGGCCACCGAACGACCCTTGCCGCTCCGCTGCTCCGAGAAGGCGCGGCGATCGGTGTGCTCTTACTCCGGCGGATGGAGGTCAATCCCTTCTCGGACAAGCAGATCGCCTTGCTGCAGACCTTCGCCGATCAGGCCGTCATCGCCATCGAGAACGTGCGCCTGTTCTCGGAGCTGCAGGAGAAGAACCACGCGCTGACATTGGCGCACGCGCAGGTGACCGAGACCCTTGAGCAGCAGACGGCCACGAGCGAAATCTTGCGCACGATCGCGCACGCGCAGACGAACGTGCAGCCAGTATTCGAGACCATCGTGCGCAATGCTGCCCGGCTCTGCCAAGCAACATCGAGCCTGATCTGGCTATTGGAGGGCGACCGGTTTCGGATTGGGGCGCCCTACAATGTTCCGCCCGATTCTCCCTCGGAGCTTGGGATCGCCGATGCTCCCAATCTGTTCCGGGTCATCCGTGATGGCATGATCCACCACATCGGTGACACCGAGAGCGATCCGCGCGTGACGCCGGAGGCCCTGAAGATGGCCCGGGCGATGGGCGTCCGCGCCACGCTGGCGGTGCCGATGAGGCGAGACCGCGAGGCGATCGGCGCGCTCATGGTGCTTCGGCGCACGCCGGGCACGTTTACGGACGGTCAGGTCGAGCTTCTCAAGACTTTTGCAGACCAGGCGGTCATCGCGATCGAGAACGTGCGGCTCTTCCGAGAGCTGGAGGAGCGCAACCGCGATCTCACCGAGGCGCTGGAGCAGCAGACGGCCACCGCCGAGATCCTGCGGGTCATCAGCACTTCGCCGACGAATCTGCAGCCGGTGCTGGACACGGTGGTGGCCAGTGCCGCCCGTTTCTGCGGCGCCTATGACGCGAATCTCCTTCGGGTCGACGGCGAGCGCCTGAAGCTGGCCGCCCACCACGGCCCAATTCCGATTCCGGTGGACTTCTCGATCCCCCTTGTACGGGGAACCGTCGCCGGACGCAGCGTGCTGGAGCGACGGGCGCTTCAGATCGCCGATATCCAGGCGGAGGCGGAGGAATTTCCGGAAGGGCGCGTATACGCCCTGCCTCAGGGCACCCGAACCTTGCTGAGCGTTCCGCTGCTCCGAGAGGGCGCCGCCCTGGGTGCGATCGCGCTACGCCGTACTGAGGTGGATCCCTTCACGGACAAGCAGATCGCCCTGCTCCAGACCTTCGCTGACCAGGCCGTCATCGCCATCGAGAACGTGCGGCTGTTCAAGGAGCTGGAGGCGCGCAATCGAGACCTCACCCAGGCCCTCGAGCAGCAAACAGCCACCGCCGAGGTGCTGAGCGTCATCGGCAGCTCGCCGACCGAAACCCAGCCAGTGTTCGACGCCATCGTGAACAGCGCCCGACGCCTCCTCGGCGGCTTTTCATGCGCAGTATTCCGTCGGGCGGATGATGACGTACACGTCGCCGCCTATACAACGACTCCCTCGGACGACACGCCGCTCACGAGCATATTCCCGCGACCGCTCGCCGAGTTCTCGGGCTCTGGCGACGCAATTCGGACGGGGACGATCATCGTGTCGACGGATCTCGAGACCGATCCGCGGATGCCGGAGGAGATGAGGGCGGCCGCACGGGTGCGAGGGTTCCGAAGCGCGGTGTGGGTGCCTATGCTCAAGGAAGGTTCGGCTATCGGGGCCATCGGCGTCACCCGGAGCGAGCCGGGGGCCTTCGCCGACGAGCAGATCGCACTGCTGAAAACCTTCGCGGATCAGGCCGTCATCGCCGTGGAGAACGTCCGCCTGTTCAAGGAGCTGCAGGCCCGGACGCACGAGCTCACGCAGTCGGTCGAGCAGCTCACCGCGCTGGGCGAGGTCAGCCGCGCGGTCACGTCGACCCTCGACGTCGAGACCGTGCTCGAAACGGTCGTGTCACGAGCGCGCCAGCTCGCCGGCGCCGACGGGTGCCTGATCTACGAGTACGATGAAGGAACGCAGCAGTTCCACAGCCGCGCCACCGACAACCTCGACGCCGCGTACGCCGAGGCTCTCCACGGCACGCCCCTCCGAAAGGGCGAGGGCGTTTCCGGGAGGGCCGCAGAGGTGGGGGAAGCAGTCCAGGTTGCCGACATCACCCAGCCCTCCGCGTACCAGAGCAGCGTCCGCGACATTACCCTACAGGCCGGCTATCGGGCGGTGCTCTCGGTGCCGCTCCTCCGTGAGGACGAGATCATTGGCAGCTTGATCCTCATCCGCAAGACTCCGGGCGAGTTCTCGGCGGAGATCGTCGAGCTGCTCAAGACCTTCGCGACCCAGTCGGCTTTGGCCATCCAGAACGCGCGCCTGTTCCGCGAGATCGAGGACAAGGGTCGCGAGCTGGAGCTGGCCAGCAAGCACAAGTCCCAGTTCCTCGCCAACATGAGCCACGAGCTCCGCACGCCGCTCAATGCCATCCTGGGCTACACCGAGCTCCTCCTCGACGGCATCTATGGCGAGGTTCCCGAGAAGGCGCGTGAAACGATGGGCCGCATCGAGCGGAGTGGCCGGCATCTCCTTGCTCTGATCAACGACGTCCTCGACCTCTCCAAGATCGAGGCGGGCCAGCTGACCTTGTCACTTGCCGATTACTCGCTGGCCGAGATCGTCAACACGGTGGTGACGGCCATGGAGCCGCTGGCCGCGGAGAAAGGCCTGGCGCTCAGAGTCGCGCTCGACCCCGGCCTGCCGCTGGCCCACGGCGACGATCGTCGGCTCAGCCAGGTGCTCCTGAACTTGGTCGGCAACGCCGTGAAGTTCACGGACGCGGGCGAGGTGCGCATCGGAGGCAAGGTGTCCGACGGCGCCTTCCTGATCTCGGTCTCCGACACCGGACCAGGCATCGCGGAGGAGCACCAGGCCCGCATCTTCGACGAGTTCCAGCAGGTCGACAGCTCGAACACGAGGAAGAAAGGGGGCACGGGGTTGGGTCTCTCCATCGCCCGTCGCATCCTCGCCCTGCACGGCGGCCGCATCTGGGTCGAGTCCACTCCCGGGCACGGCGCGACCTTCTCCTTCACCCTGCCCGTGCGTGTTGAGCGGATGGCGCAGACCTCATGAGCCGGCGCATCCTGTTGATCGAGGATCACGAGGATAATCGTCGCATCGTGCGCGACCTGCTCTCACCCGCCGGCTACGAGGTAGTCGAGGCGCTGACGGGAGAGGACGGAGTGTCGATGGCCGACTCGCACCGGCCGGATCTCATCCTGATGGACATCCAACTCCCGGGGCTCGACGGCTACGAGGCCACGCGGCGCATCAAGGCCAACCCCGCGCTCCGTGCCATCCCCATCATCGCCGTCACCTCGTACGCCCTGAGCGGCGACGACGTGAAGGCGCGCGAGGCTGGCTGCGACGCCTACGTGACCAAGCCCTTCAGCCCCCGCGCCCTCCTCGCCAAGATCCGCGAGTTCGTGCCGTGAGAGCCCCGCCCCGCATCCTCATCGCGGACGACAACGCGATGAATCTCGACATCCTCCAGACGCGGCTGGCCGCCCACGGCTACGACGTCATCACGGCCACGGACGGCGAGGCCGCGCTCACGCAGGCACGCGAGGCACTGCCGGACCTGATCTTGCTCGATGTCATGATGCCCAAGCTGGACGGCCTCGAGGTCTGCCGCCGCCTCCGCGCCGAAGCGACACTGCCCTTCATGCCGATCATCCTCGTTACGGCCCGCACCGACCCCAAGGACGTGGTGGCCGGACTGGAGGCGGGCGGCGACGAATACCTGACCAAGCCAGTCGATCAGTCGGCCCTCGTGGCGCGGGTCAAGTCCATGCTCCGGATCAAGGCGCTCCATGACACGGTCCAGGCGCAGGCGGCAACGCTCGAAGGCCAGGCCGGTGAGCTGCGCGGCCTCAATCAGACCCTCGAGAAACGGGTGAGAGAACAAGTGGGGCAGCTCGAGCGGCTCGGGCGACTCAAGCGCTTCTTCTCGCCCCAGCTTGCCGAGCTGATCGTGGCCGGTGGCGCCGACGACCCGCTCCAGACGCACCGGAGGCAGGTCACCGTGGTCTTTCTCGATCTCCGCGGCTTCACCGCGTTCGCCGAGACGGCAGAGCCCGAGGAAGTGATGGCCGTCCTCCGCGAGTACCACGCCGAGATGGGCAAGCTGGTCTTGGATCACGAGGGCACCCTCGAGCGCTTCACCGGCGACGGCATGATGATCTTCTTCAATGATCCCGTGCCCGTGCCGAATCCGGCCGAGCGCGCCATCCGCATGGCCGTGGCGATGCGCGAGAGGGTCAACGATCTCAGCGCAGGCTGGCGCAAGCGCGGCTACGATCTCGCGCTCGGGGTGGGGATCGCCGAAGGCTACGCCACCATCGGGGCCATCGGCTTCGAGGGCCGCTGGGACTACGGCGCCATCGGCACGGTCACCAACCTGGCCGCGCGGCTGTGCGGCGAGGCCAAGGGTGGCCAGGTGCTCGTCACCTCGCGCGTGGCGGCCGCCCTCGACGATCTCGTCGAGTGCGAGGAAGTGGGCGCCCTCGCTCTCAAGGGTCTCCTCAGGCCCGTCCCCACCTTCAGTGTGGTCGGCTTGAGAAAGATCGCCTGAGGCGACAGGTGTCAGCGCGGATCAGCAGTAGCGGCAGGGCGGAAAGTCGCGCGAGTACACCGGCTGCTTGAGGAACTCCTCGGGGCTGTATTTCCAGAACTGGCTGACTGCCGGATATGTGTAGATGACCGTGTTCTGGAGCTTGCCGTTCACGCGCTCGACCTTCCGGATGTAGATGTTCTGGGTGGGATTGCCATAGGGATCCATCTTCACTGGCCCCCGTGGGGCGTCGCTGATCTCCACCGCGCGCAGGGCGGCCACGAAGGCGGCGCGATCCTCCACGCGCCCGTTCACCGCCTTGGCCGCCTCCGCCACCACGCGCGCTCCCGTGTAGCAGTTCTCCGAGTAGAACGACGGGAGGCGGTTGTACTTCTTCTCGAAGGCGGCGCGGAAACGCCGGTTGGCCGGCGTGTCGAGAGCGGCCGAGTAGTGATGCGCGCTGATCACGCCCAGGGACTCGTCGCCCAGCTCGGGCAGCACGTGCTCGTCCGTGTAGGTGCCGCCTGCGATGAGCGGCATCTTCCCCGCGAGTCCGCTCACCGCCCACTGCTTGTCGAAGAGGACCGTCCACCGCCCCAGGGCGAGCACGAACACCGCGTCCGCGTCCTTCCGGATCTGGGTGAGATAGGGGGCATAGTCCTGCACGTTCAGCGGCACCCAGATCTTCTGGATGACGCGGCCCCCGTTGTCCTCGAACGTTTGCTGGAAGCCTCCCACGATCTCCCATCCGAAGGCGTAGTCGAGGGAGACCACGGCGATCTTCTTGTAGCCGAGGGTCTTCGCCGCGTACTCCCCGAAAGGATGCATGTTGCCACCCGCCGAGAAGCCGGTGCGGACGAGCCACTTGGGCCGCTTGCGCTGAGTCAGGTCGTCGGCGGAGTTGATCGGGTAGATGGTGGGGATGCCCTGCTGCTCGATGTACGGCACCAGCGCGTAGGCCACGTTGGAGAGGATGACGCCGGCCAGCATGTTCACGTGGTCGGCCTCGACGAGCTTGCGCGCCTTGGCCAGCGTGGTCGCGGGCACGCCCTCGTTGTCCTCGAGGATGACCTCGAGCTTGCGGCCGGCCATCTGCCAGCCGCTCTCCTCCCAGAAGAGCTCGCAGCCGCTGTACATGTCCTTGCCTGCCTGGGCGATGGCGCCCGACAGCGGAGCGAGGAAGCCGATCTTGATCGGGCCCTGAGCCGCCGCGGGCCCCGCGGGAGCGAGGATCACGAGGAGAACGAGGATCACGAGCATGGCCAGCCGGGGCATGGGCAGGATCCTCCGCGAGGAGTTTCTTGCAGGCACGACACGCTGCTTCAGCGAGGGTCGCCGTGGAAGAACCGGCGCAAGCATGACGCTGATCCTGCCAGACCCAACGACACTGGTCAAACAGCGAGCGTGGGAAGCTTGCCGGGTCCTACGAAGAAGCGACGGGTGCCGACTCGGGCCGGTACAGGACGGCCCGTCGCCCTCTCCTCCAGGCCAAGGCATGGCTCAGCTTCGCCAGGACCCAGCGAGAGACCACGGCCGGTCGCCAGGTGTGAGAAGCAGGAGCGAGCAGAAAGGCATCGTCCTGGGGACCCTGCAGCGACGCCGCGACCTCGGTGCTCAGCGTCTCGTCCAGCACATGAGCCAGCTCGAGGGCGAGCCCTGGATAGCCGAGCCGCTCCGCCATCTCCGGGCACCGATGGAGCGCCGTCCGGATGAACTCGCGACGCCGCTCGACCCCGGTGACATAGAGCAGGCCCAGGTCCTGATGGTCGTCGACCTCGTTCGCAAGCCGCATGAGGAGGACCTCGCGGTCCTTCGACGCTGCCGCCGTGTCCGCGAGGGCGCCGATCGTCTTCGCGGTCCACGGCAGGCGCGTGTACCCGAGCACGAGCGCCTCGACCTCTGGCCCGACCGCGGCCACCACCTGGGCGCGCTTCGCTTGGTCAGGGCCCCGCCAGTAGTTGCCGAACTCCCCGTGCGAGTACGCAGAGTGGAGCAGGCCCGCGGTCACCTCCTCGATCGGGGCGCGAACCGACGCGAGGACGCTGGCCGTCCCGACGAGGTGCGCGAGAATCGGTCGCCCGGAGCCTCGGAAGAGGCCCGTGAAAAGCTTCATGGCGAGGCCATGGCCGCGATGGACGCGGCTCACGTCCGTGGAGGGGTAGCCGAGCTCGGCGAGTTGCCGGTACAGCTGGATGTTGGTCTGGGCGTAGCCGCTGATCAACGTGCTCGCACCGCGGCGGCGGGCTGCGGGTGCTCCCCTCCCCCGCCCTGCTGATGCTCGCGCCGTGCACGCTTCATCTGGCCCCACGTTGTCCCGGCGGCCATGGCGCAGTCGAGCACCTCGTCGAAGGCGCCGGCGCGCCGGCAGATGACCGCGAGGAGGGAGCTGCCAAACAGCCGGGCGAGGTGGCGGAAGCGCCAGCGGGGCACCCCCGCTAGGGTCGGCGACGATGGCGGATCGTCGCCGGCGAGCGCCTGCCCTTCCCCCTTGTCCCACATCACGCGCCAGAAGTAGGCGCGCGTCACGCGAGCGCGCGGGATGCGATGAAAGACCACGAGGTCGGGATCGTAGACGACAGGACGACCCGACTCGAGCATGCGCCGCACGATATCTACGTCCTCCTCACAGTAGCGCCGGCTGCCCACCGGCCCCAGCGCGACATCGAAGCCGCCCAGGGCGAGGAGCGCCGAGCGTCGGTACACCATGTTGCCTCCCCACACCTGAGGATGACCTCCCGCGGCGATCGGCAGCTTCGCGGAGCCGTCGAAGTACATGATGCCCAGCGCATCGAGGAGACGACGGCTTTCGCGCAGCCATTTTGGAGGTTCGGCTTCCCATCTGGGCAGAATGCGACCGCCTGCACCATGGGCATCCCACTTGTCCAGCACGGTCGCCGACGTCGCGACCCAGTCGTCCGCGGGCGAGACGTCGTCGTCGGTCAGGGCGACCACGGCGCCACGCGCTGCCTTGAGGCCGGCGTTGAGGGCGCGGCTCTTGCCCAGCCTCGGCTCGGAGACGTAACGGAGGCGGCCGGGAGCCCGCATGGCCATGGTGCGGAACACTTCCAGGGTGTCGTCGGTGGAGCCGTTGTCCACCACCACGACTTCCCAGCCCAGGCTGTCCGGCGTCTTCTGCTCGAGGAGAGCCTCCAGCGTCTGCCGAAGCCGGGCGGCACGGTTGTGGGTGGCGATGATGACGGACACGGAGATGTGCGGGTTCACGCTCATGTTCTGGGTTCCGGGTGTTTCGGCGCCGGCGCCGTGCGCGCGAGATCCACGAGCTCGGGTCGACGGCGGAAGAAGCGGCGCATCTCGCGTCGCTCGATGGTATGGATGAGGAGATCGGCGACGGCGGTGCCGCGTCGCCATCCGACAACCTTTCGCGGCTGCTGGGCAATCCATTCCGTGGTGAGCCGGCGATGGTTGGTGAGCCATCGGTAGTGATCACCCACCCACCAGTCGTCGGCGGGCAGGTCCCAGAGCTCCCGGAAGCGCTGCAGGCTGATGCGATTCCACGGATCGCTCCACCGGAGCAAGTAGAAAGGCAGATCCGACCAGGCGAAGGGCGGGGGCTGCAGGTTCGACACGACGGCCGCCGGCTCGATCATGACGGGATAGCCCGCCTGGCGCAGCTGGAGACAGAGATCGAGGCTCTCCGCGCAGCTCAGAAAGCGCGGCTCCCGAAAATCGAACTTGTCGAAGGCCTCGCGCCGCAGGAGCTTGCAGCGGAACTCGACCAGCTCGGTGGGCTCGCGCCGAAGCTGGGCGCCCACCTCGTGGAGGTGGCGTTGGGGGAATCGATGCTGCTCGAAGAAGGCGCGACGACCATGCTCCTCCACGATGCGCGCCTCGCCCCCCGCCATGTGGATGAGCCCGTCCGCGGGATTGCCGTTGAAGCAGAGCGGCCCCACCGCCCACGCCTCCGTCTCGTCGGCGCAGCGCAAGAGGCGGTTGAGCCAGCCGTGGGTAACAACCACGTCGTTGTCCACGAAGCAGACGTACTCCGTGTCGGCATGGGGGAGGGCGAGGCCACGCGCTTCCATGGGGGAGAGATAGTGCTCGGTGCGGATGAGGGTGAAACCGCGCTGCCGGGCGCGACGCTCCAGGTATCGCCGGACGTGCGCGGGCGAGCCACCGTCGACGTACACGAGCTTGTACGGCACTTCGGTGTGGGCAAAGATGCTTTCGAGGGCCGGGCGCGTCACACGAAATTGCTCGCGTGGCGCCACGACCACCGTCGTTCGAGTCTCGGTCACAATCCTCTCCGCTGCTTTTGGATGGGCGCCCGCGCGCGCTCGGCGGCAGTGCCATCAGGGAGAACTGCACCGGCTGTGCCAGGGGAGACCGGGCGGGATATTCAATACTTGCGGGTCCGCAAGAATCGCGCACTCCTCGAAATGTAAAGGCTCTCGTCATAAATGGGTATTTCGGCGGGATGGAGAACCGGCGAGGGGAGGGGCGTAAAGCCGAGCGGCGGTGGCTACCGCTCGAGTCAGGTCAGACTTTGGCGCGCGCGGAGGCCTGCCGCATCTCAGGGTTCATCACGTTGATGGGTTTGCCGCCCGCATAGGCGAGGATCTGGTCGAAGATGGTGGAGAACATCTGCTCGAGCCCATCGCGCTCGACATAGCCCAGGTGCGGCACGCAGACGCAGTTGTCGAGGGCGAGCAAGGGGTGTTGCGCGCTCAGGACGGGCTCCTCCTCGAAGACGTCCACCGCGGCCAGGCCCGGTCGGCCCGCGCGCAGAGCGGCTTCCAACGCGCCGGGGGCGATGAGGCCCGCCCGGCTCGTGTTCACCATGACCGCCGTCGGCTTCATGAGGGCGAGGTCGGCGGCGGTGACCATCCCCCGCGTCTCGGGCACGAGGCGCACGTGGAGCGAAACCACGTCCGAGTTCGAGAAGAAAATCTTGCGGCTCCTGGCCAGGGCGTGCCCGTCGGCGCGCGCCTTCTCCATGGTGGTCGGCCGTCCCCACACGATGACGTTCATGCCGAAGGCCTTGCCATAGCCCGCCACCACCGAGCCGATTTTGCCGTAGCCGTAGATGCCGAGCGTCTTGCCGCGGAGCCCGGTGCCAATGGGATAGGCTTGCCAGCGGCCGGAGCGCAACGCGGCCATCTCCTGCGGGATGCGGCGCAGCGCCGCGATGACTAGCCCCCACGTGAGCTCGGCCGTGGCGTACGACGGCCGGCCGGGCATCTGGCTCGACGACAGGATGATGCCGCGGCGGGTGCAGGCCTCCACGTCGATGTGGGGGAAGACGCCGACCTGGCTGATGAGCCGGAGCTTGTCCAGGCGCTCGAGGAGCGGCGCGCGGAGCGGGGTGCGCTCGCGGAGCAGGGTCACCGCCTCCACGTCCTTGAGGCGCTCGGCGAGGACGTCGGGGTCCTTGGTGTGATCCTTCCAGATCGTCACCTGATGGCCGGCCATCTTGCTGTAGCAGGCGAGGGTGCGGATGGTGTCCTGATAGTCGTCGAGCACGGCGATGTTCATGGTCTGGGACCTCGGTGTCGGTTCACATCATGTCCTGCTCGCGTCGGCCGAGTACAGGAGTGGCCCCGACTAGGAGGCGGCGCCGGGCCGCGCGGTGCTGAGCGAGGGCGCGGCGGCAGGCGCGCTCCGCCCCGCCCCTGTCACGAGACGGAGGAAGCCGGGCGAGAGGCGAGGATCGAGGGTGTCGCGGATCCCGTCGCCCAGGAGGTTGAAGGCGAGGACGGTGATGGTGATGGCGAGTCCGGGGAAGAGCACGAGCCACCACCGCGGCACGAGGCCCGTGATGGAATCCGCCAGCATGTTGCCCCAGGTCGGCGTGGGTGGTGGCACGCCCACCCCGAGGAAGCCGAGTGCCGCCTCGATGACGATGGCCACGCCGAGATGGGTGGTGGCGAGCACGAGATAGGGCGCCACACACTGAGGCAGCACGTGCAGGCGCATGATGCGCAGGGCCGAGGCGCCCGTGGCGCGCCCCGCCTCCACGTAGGACATCTCGCGCACCGAGATCGCCACTGACCGGATCACGCGACCCCCGAACGGGAGGCGGGTGATGGCGATGGCGATGATGACGGCAGGCAGCCCGGTGCCGATGGCCACGGAGATGGCCATGGCGAGGATCAGGTCGGGGAAGGCCTGGAGGATTTCCATGACGCGCTGGCTGGCCAGGTCGAAACGGCCGCCCAGATAGCCGCAGGCCACGCCCCAGAGCGAGCCGACGGTGGTGCCGAGCAGCACCGCGGAGAAGGCGACGAAGAGGGACGTGCGCGCGCCGTAGATGACGCGCGAGAGCGTGTCGCGCCCGACCTGGTCCGTGCCGAACAGCGCCTCCGCATCGGGCGGCTTGTTCATGTGGCGAAAGTTGGTCTTGAGCGGATCCTGGGGGGCCACCCAGGGCGCGGTGATGGCCATCACGACGATGAGCAGGCCTATGATCCCCCCGGCGGTGGACAGGGTGTTGCGCCGCGCGAAGGCAACGAGCTCGCGGAGGATCGAGCGATCCCCGGACGCGATCGCTGGCTCAGGCATAGCGGATACGCGGGTCGAGCAACGCGTAACTCAGATCGACCGCGAAGTTTACGAGGATGAAGATCATCGCATAGAGGAGGACGAGGTTCTGAACCACGATGATGTCACGCTCGATCAGCGCGGTGACAAGAGATCGGCCGAGCCCGGGCACTCCGAATGCCTGTTCCACGGCCACCGATCCGCCCAGCACGAAGCCGAGGAGCACGCCGGAGATGGTGATGACGGGCAAGAGCGCATTGGGCAGGGCGTGCCCCAGGACCACGTTCCGCTCCTGAGCGCCCTTCGCACGGGCGGTGCGCACGTAGTCTTCGCGGATGACCTCGAGCAGGCACGAGCGAGACATGCGTGCGATGTAGGCCCCCTGGGCCAGGCCCAGCACGATGGCCGGGCCGATCACGATCTGGAGGTTCTGCCAGGGCGACTGCCAGAACTGCACGATGATGATGGGCGCCTTGTAACCGAACCAGAAGAGCAGCCCGAGAACGATGAGCATGCCCAGCCAGAACCCCGGAATGGCAATGAAGAGGATGGCCAGCGAGCGGGCCACGTTGTCGGACAGAGAATTGGGCCTGATTGCGCTCACGATCCCCACGGGGAGGCCGACGAGCCATGACACACAGAGCGCGAGGAGGCCGATCTCGGCGCTGATCGGTCCACGGTGGAGGATGAGCTGAGCCACGGTGTCGCCCCGGAAGAACGACTTGCCGAGCTCGCCCGTGGCGATGTCCCTAAGCCAGCGCACGTACTGGACGGGCAACGGATCGGAGAGGCCGAGGTCCTGCATGATGCGCACGCGGTCGGCGGGGGTCATCCGCGAGTGCCCTTCCACGCCGAGAATGGCCACCAGAGGATCCCCCGGGAGAATGCGGAGCACCACGAAGATGATAATGGACACGCCGATGAGGGTGCCCACAGCGAAGAGCGCCCGCCGGGCGAGATACTTGCGCATGCGGGAACCTTATCTCCGCATGCCTGCCCGGCGGGCTCCCCTGCCCCCCATCAGGTCGCGAGCCACACGTTGTCCCAGCGGCACACGTCGTAGATCCCGAAGAACGTCGACGGGTTCTGGCCCTTCACCCGGTTGTAGTAGGCGTCGTAGATCTGCTCGTACGAGATCGGGATGAGCGGCGGGTCTTGCTCCAGGATGTCTTCCGCCTTGCGCACCATGGCCTTGCGCTTGGTGTCGTCGAGCTCGCGATCGATCTGCTTGGTGAGGGCCTGGAACTGCTCGTTGTTCCACCCGGAGTAGTTCTGGGGGCCGTTGGCGCCGTACCAGGCGGTGAAGTAGTCGGAGGGGTCCATGAGGCTCGACACGATGGCGCTGATGGCGAGGTCGAAGTTGCCCGCGGCCGCCTCATCGAACCAGACCGACGTCTGCACCGTGCGCAGGTTGCTCTCGATATTGATGTTCTCCTTCAGCATGGCCTGGATGGCCACCGCCCACAGCTTGAACGTCGCGACGTCGCGGACGACGAAGTCGAGGCCCTTGAGGCCCTGCGCGTAGCCCGCCTCCTTCATGAGCCGACGGGCTTCCTGGACAGCGGGCTTGATGTCGGCCTGATAGCCGAGGCGCTTGACCAGCTCGGCCTTGGGCGTCGACATCTCGTGGAAGGGATAGACGAAGCCGCCGATCTGCATGGGAGCCGTGTCCTTGACCACGTCGACGAGGGCGGGACGGTCCATGGCGAGGTGAATGGCCCGGCGCACGCGCGGGTCCGCGAGCGCCTTGTTCTTTTTCATGTTCATCCAGAACGCCTGGATCACGCTCTGGTTGAAGACGGCCGCCGTCACATTCGGCATCTCCTTGGCCTTCCGCCAGGAGACGGGATCGAGCAGCCGAGCATAGTCGATCTTGCCCGCCAGGAACGAGGACCCCAGCTCGGGAGAGAACGGCGCCAGGTGGTAGACCTCGAGCTTGTCCACGTAGGGCAGGCCCTTGTTCCAGTAGTTGGCGTTCTTCTCCATCACCCAGACTTCCTTGTCCTGGCGCGACACGTGCTTGAAAGGCCCGGTGCCTGGATAGTTCATCACCTGGCGGAGGTTGCCCTGGTTGTCGTCCAGGGTCTTCTTCCGCACGATGATGTTCCAGCCGCTGGCGAAAGATCCCAGCATGAAGGCCTTGGGCCGCGGCTCCGTCATGCGGAACTCGATGCGATGCGGGTCGAGGACCACGATGTCTCCCACCGTGGTGAACAGCGACGAGCGCGGAATGACAATGCCCTTGGGGGGCCGCACGATGCGCTCGTAGGTGGCCTTCACGTCCTCTGCGGTGAAGTCGGCGCCGTCGTGGAACTTCACGCCCTTGCGGAGATAGAAGGTGTACTTCTTGCCGTCGGGCGCGATGTCCCACTTCCACGCGAGGTCGGGGATGATGGTCTGCCCGTCGCGCGGGTCGCGGCGAATCAGGCAGTCGTACATGGGCGACTGGGCCCCGATGTTGGAGACGGTGCCAGACTGGTGCACATCGAAGTGGGCGGGCGCGCTCAGAACTCCGTAGCGCAGGGTGCCGCCCCGCTTGGCCGCGGGATCGGGCCGGATGGGCGACGGCGTCTCCTGGGCCTCTGCCCGTGAACGGAGCACGGCCGGGCCGAGGGCAGCGGCGCCGGTCACCCCGGCGGCGCGAAGGAACGTGCGTCGGGACAGGTGATCGCTGCCGGGGCCGGTGATGGACTCGGACATTGGACACCCCCTTGTGGATTCGACCCGCGCATCGGCGCGCGAGGTGGCGGCACCATACACGACTCTCCGCGCCGAGACAAGGCGCGAGTGGCCATGGAGTCCCCTCCGCGTCGCGCACGCTTCTGGTATCATGCCGCGGGTCACAGCCTCCGCTCATGGGTGCCGCCTCCAGCTCGTCGCGCTTCGAGCGCAGTGGATCGACCGTGCGAATCCCGGTCGATGGCGAGCGGATCGCCCTCACCGTCTGCACCTCCCGCATCATTCGCGTGGCCCTCGAGAACGGAGCGCCGGCTGCCGCGCCGTCCTATGTCGGTGAGCGAAGCTGGCCCGCCGTGGCCTTTCAGGTTGGGGAAGGCGAGTCGCTCCGCCTCACCACCGCCGATCTCGCCGTGGAGGCATCCGCTGATGGCGCTCGGTTGAGCTTCCTCGACGCCACGGGCAGATGGCTGCTCCGCGAGCCCGAGCACGGCGACGGCCCTCGCCGTGAGCCCGCGGATTCCCACGGCCACCGTCGCGTGCACGCCGCCTTCGAGTTTTCCGGGGAGCAGCACTTCTATGGACTGGGCCAGGGGGGCGCTGGTTTCGATCGGCTCGGCACCAGTCGTCAGCTCTGGAACTCCCATCTGGGCCATGGGCCCGGCTCGGACATGGGCATTCCGCTCCTCGTCTCCCATCGCGGTTACGCTCTTTTCTTCGACAACACCGCGGAGGCCCAGATCAGCGTCGGGCGATCCGACGGCGGCGTGCGCATCGTCTATACTGCGGCCGCGGGCCCGCTGGTGTGGTACGTCCTCATCGGCCGCGACATGCGCGGGGTGATGGGCGAGTTGGCGGAATTGCTCGGGCGCGCGCCGTTGCCTCCCCGCTGGGCGCTCGGCTTCCTCCAGTCGACCCGTCACTTCGAGAGCCCCGACGAGCTCCGCCGGCTGCCCCACACCATCCGCGAGAAGCGCATTCCGTGCGACGGGCTCATCTATCTGTCGAGCTACGGGGAGGCGCGGGGGTGGAATCAAGGGGTTGGCCACTTGGGCTTCGATCCCGAGCTCTGGCGCGATCCGCAGAGCGTGATCGATGAGGCGCGCGCCCAGCACTTCGAGATCACCACGCACGAGTATCCCGTGCTCCACGAGGCTTCTCCCCTCTTTGCGGAAGCGGAGGCGCGCGGGTTCCTCCTTCCCGAGGGCTACGCGCGGGCAGCGGGGGCGGAGCGCGGTCGCGCGAACTACCGCGAGGGCCAGCGCTTCCTCGACTTCAGCAATCCGGCGGTGGGGGCGTGGTGGTGGGCGGCCCATGGCGAGCTCGTGCAGCGAGGAGTGGCGGGCTGGTGGCTCGACGGTGGCGAGGGGCCGCCCGCCCGCTCGAAGCTCCACGCGGGCGATGGCGTGCTGCTCCACAACATCTACGATCGCTTCCGCCACCAGGCTTTCGCCGAGGGCGAGGCGGCCGACCGCGCGGAGCAGCGCGTCTTCCTCCTCTGTCGCTCGGGCGCGGCGGGCATGCAGCGGTTCGGATCCACGTGCTGGTCGGGCGATATCAACAACGACTTCGCCACGCTCGAGGCCCAGCTCCCTCTGGGCCTGAGCACAGGCCTGTCCGGCGTGCCGTACTGGGGCACGGACGTGGGCGGCTTCTTCCACCCGGTGGCGGAGACGGGCGAACTGTACGCGCGGTGGTTCCAGCTCGGCGCCTTCAGCCCGATCTTCCGCTCACACGGCTGGGTGTGGCGCGAGCACGTGCCATGGGCGCATGGCGCCGCCGTCGAGGAGATCTGCCGCCGCTACGCCGAGCTGCGCTATCGCCTCCTCCCCTACACGTACACGCTGGCGTGGCAGGCCTTGACGCAGGGGCTTCCCCTGATGCGGCCGCTCGTCCTCAACTACCCGGACGATCCGCGCGTGTGGCAGCTCGGCCATGAGTTTCTCTGGGGTGACGATCTTCTCGTGGCGCCGGTGACGCGCGAGGGCGCCACCGCGTGGCCCGTCTATTTGCCTCGCGGCGTCTGGTACGACTTCTGGACGGGCGCGCGCCACGAGGGGCCAGCCGGCGTCACTCTGGACGCGCCGCTCGATCGCCTGCCGCTCCTCGTGCGCGCGGGAGCGATCATTCCCATGGGGCCGGTGATGCAACACACGGGCGAGCGTCCGCTCGACGAGTTGACGCTCCTTATCTTTCCGGAAGGCGGCTCACGCTTCGAGCTCTATGAGGACGACGGCCGCACCAACGCGTACCGGCGAGGCGCCTATGCCTTGACGCGATTCGAGTGCGAGGCGGACGCCCGGCGCGTGATCGTGCGCATCAGCGAGCCCGCGGGCGATCGCTCGGTGGTACTGGCGGGGCGGCGCTATCTCGTTCACCTCCGCATGGAAGCGCCGCGCTCGGTGGTCGCGGATGGGCATGGCGCACTGCCACGGTCAGGCCGGGAGGCCGGCGGCGCCGGCTGGTGGATCGATGCTGCGGGTTCCGTCGTGGTGCGCGTACCCGAGGGCTCTGGCGGCGCCGTCGTGATGCTCGGGCGCTGACGCCTCACCCTGCCTCTCCCTCGACGACCAACAGCACCTAGGACTTGAAGTACCAGGTCTCCGTGTGGGCGATGTGGGGATTGTCGCTCACCGCGCTGTTCCAGAGGCGCTCCGGGATGTTCCCCATGTTGGTCTTGATCACGCGCACGCCCTGCGACGCGGGCGAGTTCGAGACGATGGGGATGAGCCAGAGTTCGTCGAGCGAGATCTTCCACACCTCCTTGGCGAGCCGGACCCTTTCCTGATCGGGCACGGAGAAGGCCTTGCGGTATTTCTCCATGAGCTCCCGCATGCGCGGCGGCGGAGTCTTGCCCTTGGCCCCCGCGCTCGAATACCAGGTGCCGTAGAGGGGCCCGAGCGGACTCTGCCCTTCGGACGGAAAGAGGAGAGGCGGGTGCCCGAACATGTTATCGGCGCCCCACTGGGTCTCGAAGTAGATCTGGTGCTCGTTGGCGAGAACGCGGGCGGTGGCGAGCCCCCGCTCCAGCTCCTGGACCTCGCCGCGGATGCCAATCTTCTTCCACTGCTCGGTCAGCATCTCGGCGATCCGCGTGAAGGGCAGGAAGCCGAGATAGGTGGTGAGGGCGAGGCGCAGACGCCCTCCGCCGTCCGTGCGCAGCCGATAGCCTTCACTGTCCTTCTTGGTGAGCCCGAGCTTGTCGAGCATCTGGTTGGCCTGCTTGATGTCGTAGGCTACGTGCAGCGTCTTGTACTCCGGTCCGGGGAAGTAGGGGGTCCGTTCCCCGGGAGCCGCCGACGTGGTCTGGCCGAGGCCGAGCACGAAGGCCTCGTTGATCTGCGCACGATCGATGCCGTGAGAGAGGGCGATGCGGAACTCGCGATTGGCGAGCCAGCGGGCGATTTCCGGATCCTTCTCGTAGCTCTGATTGCAGAAGAGCCCCACGTCGGCCCCCTGGTCGGAGGGATCGAGATAGACCCGATAGCTGCCCTTCTGCTGGTTTTCCAGGAGGACGGGCAGTTTGCTGATGTCGATGTGCCGCGCCTGCGAGTCGTACTCCCCCGCGATGGCGCGGAGGTTGATCACCTCGAGATTCTCCCCGAGCGTCATGCGAACGCGGTCGATGTAGGGAAGCTGGTTGCCGTCGGTGTCGACCCAGACGCTGTAGGGGTTGCGCTCGAGCACCCAGACCGAAGTGGTGAGCGGTGACGTCGTCTTCCACGGGGTCACCACGGGAAGGTCCGGGTTCCGGCAGGCGTCGTTGCGATCCTTGAACATGGTCACCCAGCCGTCCACCTTGAGCTCGGAGAGCTTCCGGTCCAGCTCCTCCTTCGAGACATACTTGGGATGGAACTGCTTCAGGTAGTGGGCAGGGGCGAAGCCGCCGAGGGCGCTTCGGCCGAAGCGGGCGTGATGGCCAATGCCCCACACGGAGGCGAGCACGGTGGGCAGGGCATAGTACGGCTCCGGGCAGACGAACTGCACGGTGGTGGCATCGACCTTCCGGATGGCGATGGGCTTGCCGCCGATGGTCATCACGGACAGCGGGGTCGGCACGAGATCCTTGTTCTGGTAGACGTCCTCGAACCAGAACACGAAGTCATCGGCGGTGAAGGGCTGGCCGTCGCTCCACCGCATCCCGCGCCGGAGGAGGATGGTGGTGGTCTTGCCGTCGCGACTGACTTCCCAGCTCTTCGCGATGTTCGGCACGATCTTGGTGCCCGTGTAGTCGTAGTAGAGGAGCTTGTCGTTCTGGGCGACGCGATGACCATTGGAGGTGTCGAAGGGGCCCGTGAAGGCTCGGCGCCAGGTGCCGCCATACTTCCCGATCTCTCGCAACGGCTTGACCACGAGCGCATCCTGACCGATGCGCTCCTGCACGGGGGGGAGCTTGCCCGCCTTGACAAGCTCGGCGAGCTGCGGCGCCTCCTTGAAGGTCTTTGGGTATTGGGTGGGATCGGTGACCACCTCGGCGCCCTCGAGCTTGCCGATGAGCTGCGCGCCCGGCTTGATGGGCTGGGCGGCGGCAGCGAGCACCCATCCTAGGGGCAGCTGCGATGCGGGCACGGAGAGGAGGCCCAGGCGGATCATCGCCCGGCGAGAGAGACGGCGGCCTTCCGGTCGCGAGAGGTCTTTGTCAGCGCTCATGGGATCTCCTTGATATCGGTGCCGTCAACCGTGCGCGGGCGACGAGGGGGCGTGGCAGCCATGCCGGAGCGCAGGGGCCGAAGGTTCATGGCGATGATCGACCTCACCCGGAGCGAGCTGTGACAGGGCCAACTCCTGCGTGAACGAGCGGTCCCCACCCTAGCCGCCGCTGCCGACGCTGTCAATCGCCCCGTGACGTGTGGTTGCTCTCGCGCAGCATGTCGAGCAGGATGACATTGACGTCGTGCGCCGCCTCGTAGGGAGTCCAGTGCCCGGCACCCTCGATGACGCGGAAGTCGAGGGCCCGCTCGAAGGAGGCGAGGAGGCGGCGGCGTTCTTCCAGGTATGGGGCCACGAAGGCATCGCGGCTGCCCCAGATGGCGGTGATGCGTGCCCGAACGGCCGGGAGAGCGAGGTGGAGTATATCGGAGGTGGGAATGCTTCCCGAACGGAAGCGGGCGTGGCGGAGGTTTTCCATCTGCACGAAGAGGGCCAGGTCATCGACGCACTCCGCTTTCGCGATCATGAGCCGATGGAGATTCTCGCGGTGACCGCGGAGCGCCTCTTCGGGCGGCGCGCCCGCCTCGATACGGACGAGCGGAGGCAGGGGCGGGAAGGGCAAATCGAGGCCGCCCGTGCCCAGGAGTACGAGGGTGCGGACGCGGAGCCCAAGCTTCGCCGCCACCAGGCCGGCGATGATGCCGCCGAAGGAGAAGCCCGCGAGATCGAGCTCCGCGGGCCCGGGCAGGATCTCGTCGAGGCCCGCCGCGACGGCAGCGGCGAGGCGGTCGGCGGTGTGCGGCTCGGCGAGCGTCTCGGAGTCGCCGAAGCCGGGCATGTCCGGGGCGAGCACGTGGAAGTGCGCGGCGAGGGGCAGCACGTTCCGGATCCAGTGCGTCCACGAGCCGCTCGCCCCGTGCAAGAGCAGAAGCGGCCGTCCCTCGCCCCACGTGCGCCACACCATGGAGACGCCGCCCGCGCGCGTCTGGCGACGGGCGGCCAGCGCATCGACGGTCGCCACCTGCTTGGCCGGATCGGTTCCCTGCATCGCCCCAGGGTACCGATGGCGGGCCCCGCCCGCCAGGACGATGGGCGAGGCGAAGACGCGGGGGCGCGAGGCGGGTCGGGGCCCGCGCAACCGAGTCCTCGGGGGAGGTTCGGAAGGGGGGCGATGCCCCTCTCCGAGTGTCCTAGAGCGATGCTTTGATCGCGATGCGCGCGCCCTCGATCATCTGGTCGATCTCGGCCGGCGTCACGTTCAGCGCCGGCATGAAGCGGAGCGTGTCGGGACGCGGGGCATTGAGGAGGAGGCCTGTGCTCTCCCAGCCCGGATGCTTCTCGAGCTGGTCGCGCGCGTAGGCCACGGCGCGGGCCGCCGCCGACACGCCCAGATCGAGCGCACGGAGGAGTCCGAGGCCACGCTCGTGCGAGAGGCTGAGCTCGCCCACGAGGCCTTCGAGCTGTCGCCCCAGATGGGCACCCGTGGTAGCGATTCCGTCGAGGAAGCCCGGAGCAAGGAGCGCCTCCATCACCGCGCAGCCCACCGCGGTCATGAGCGGGCTGCCGTTGAAGGTGCCGCCCTGCTCGCCGTGCGCGAAGACCGATACTTCGTCCTTCGCGCAGAGAGCGGCCAGAGGCACGCCGCCGCCCAGGCCCTTGCCTAGCGTCATGATGTCGGGCGCCTCCTCGTGGCCCCGGGCGAAGTGCTCGTACGCGAAGAGCTTGCCCGTGCGACCCATGCCCGTTTGCACCTCGTCGGCGATGAGGAGGATTTGGCGCCGGTGGGTGAGGGCACGGAGCTCGCGCAGGAACTCCACGGTGGCCGGCAGCACACCTGCCTCGCCCTGTACGGGCTCCAGCATCACCGCCACGGTCTTCTCCGTGATGAGCGCCTCTACGGAGGCGATGTCGTTCAGCGTCGCCTTCGGGAAGCCGTCCACCTGCGGAGCGAACATGGTGTCCCAGCCCGGCTTGCCGCTTGCCGACATGGTGGCGAGGGTGCGGCCGTGGAAGCCGTGGTCGAAGGTGATGATCTCGAACGCGCCGCCCTTGGCCTTCCGTCCCCACTTGCGGGCGAGCTTGATGGCGCCTTCGTTGGCCTCCGCCCCGGAATTGGTGAAGAACACACGCTGGAAGCTCGAGTGCCGGGTGAGGAGCGCGGCCAGGCGCAGGGCCGGCTCGTTGTAGAAGGCGGGGCTCGGCGTGATGAGCTGGCGCGCCTGCGCGGCGAGAGCGCCCGTGACGGCAGGCGCACAGTGGCCGAGGCACGTGACGGCCCAGCCCTGGACGAAGTCGAGATAGCGCTTGCCCGTGTGGTCGGTGAGCCAGGACCCCTCACCCTTGACGAAGACGATCTCCGGCCGCTCGGTGATGTCCATGAGGCTCGTGAAGTCGAACGCGTGCTCAGGCATGGTAGGGATCACGATTCACCACCTCCATGAGGCGCTCCGGATTGGCGGGCGCGCCGAAGCCGAACTGTCGATAGAGTCCCTGGGCGTCGCGGGTGAAGAGCGTCCAGCGTCGCAGCCCCTGCAGCTCGGGATGCGACATGATGGCGGCCATGAGGCTCTTCCCCACCCCGTGGCCGCGAGCCGACTCGAGAGCGAAGACATCGCAGATGTAGGCGAAGGTGGCGTGGTCGCTGATTACTCGAGCGAAGCCGACCTGGCGGCCGCCCTCGAAGGCGCCGAAGCAGAGCGAGTGCTCGATGGAACGGGCCACCGTCGCCCGCGGCACGCCCTTCGCCCAGTACGACGTGGTGAGAAAGCCGTGGATCACGTCGAGGTCGAGCCGTGAGCGGTCCGTGGTGATCATGATCTCCGAGGTCCCGTTCTGGCTCATGCCCCGTCTCCTCCCGCTCGCCGGTCGAGGGCTAAGCCCAGGCGACGGGCCAGCGCGCGCGCCGCCCCGTCGCTCGGAGTGGCCGCGAACACCGTGTCGTCGCCCGCGATGGTGCCCACCACTCCGGTCAGCTCCGCCTCGTCGATGGCGCGGGCCACCGGATGCGCGGTGGCGGGCGGCGTCTTCACCACCACCAGCGAGCCCGCCGACCGCACGGACAGGGCAAAGCTCCGCAGGGTGCGGCGGAGCTTTTCCTCGCGGAGGGCGGCGGGAGCGAATCGCGCCACCGGAGCCCCTGGCGCGAGATAGCCACGAGGCGTCTTGGCCAGGCCCAGCTCGCGGAGATCGCGGGAGAGGGTCGGCTGGGCTACCACGATGCCCCGCTTGCGCAGGAGCTGCTGGAGCTCCCCCTGCGAGCGCACGGCGGAGACCCGAACCACATCGAGGATGATCTCCTGCCGCCGCAGGGAGCCGGGGTCGCGAGGTTCATTCATGGTTAGTAATAATTATTCATCCGGGGAGGCCTGTCAAGCGGGTTGTGACGGCAGGGGCCGGGGTGTAGGGTGAGCGGCCATGAGCCCTTCGACGACGAGCCCGCTGCCGCCCCGCGAGACCCTGTCCTTCGTCCAGCGCCGATGGGAAGAGGACGTTCTCCCCGCCCTCACGCGCTACATCGAGATCCCCGCCAAGTCGCCGTCCTTCGATCGTGAGTGGGCGGCCCACGGCCACCTGGACCGTGCGGCCGCCCTCATCGACGAGTGGAGCCGCCGGCGCCCCATCGAGGGGCTCACGGTGGAGACGGTGCGCCTGCCCGGACGCACGCCCGTGATCCTCATGGAAGTGCCGGGCACGGCGGCGGAGACCATTCTTCTCTACGGTCACTGCGACAAGCAGCCGGAGATGACGGGGTGGGCGGAGGGGCTGGGCCCGTGGATCCCCGTGCGCCGCGGCGATCGCCTCTACGGGCGCGGCGCCCAGGACGACGGCTACGCGGCCTTCTGCGCGCTGACGGCCATCGAGGCGGTGCAGCAGGCGGGAGCGCCGCATGCGCGTCTGGTCGTGCTCATCGAGGCGAGCGAGGAGAGCGGCAGTCCCGATCTGCCCGCGTACATGGAGGCGTACGCGAAGCGCATCGGCGAGCCCGACCTCGTCATCTGCCTCGACTCGGGCTGCGGCAACTACGAGCAGCTCTGGGGCACCACCTCACTGCGCGGGGTGATCAACGGCGTCCTCACCGTGGAGGTGCTCACCGAGGGCGTGCACTCGGGGGCGGCCAGCGGCATCGTGCCCTCGAGCTTCCGCATCGCGCGCCAGCTTCTCTCGCGCATCGAGGACGAGCGCACGGGCGTGCTCGTGCGCGACTTCCACGTCGACGTGCCGCCCGCTCGCGCCGCGGAGGCGCGCGCGGTGGCCAAGGTGCTCATCGGGGAGGCGGCGGAGCGCTTCCCCGTGGTCACGGGCATGCGCTACGCACAGGACGATCCCGCTACGCTGCTCCTCGCCAACACGTGGGAGCCCGCGCTGTCCATCACGGGCGCGGCCGGTCTGCCCACACCCGAGGACGGGGGCAACGTGCTCCGACCCTTTACCTCGCTCAAGCTCTCTCTCCGCATCCCGCCCACCCTCGATGCGGCCCGAGCAGGCCGTCGCATGAAGGAGATCCTCGAGAGCGATCCGCCCTACGGCGCCCGCGTGCGCTACGAGGCCTCCCACCCCTCGCCGGGTTGGGACGCGCCGGCGACAGAACCCTGGCTCCTCGACGCCGTCCAGTCCGCCTCCGAGCGCCACTTCGACAAGCCCGCCATGTTCAAGGGTCTCGGCGGATCTATTCCCTTCATGGCCATGCTGGGCGAGCGCTTCCCGCGGGCGCAGTTCTTCATCACGGGCACGGGGGGTCCGGGCTCCAACGCGCACGGGCCGAACGAGTTCCTGCACGTCCCCTACGCGGAGCGACTCACCGCCTGCGTCGCCGACGTGATCGCCGCTCACTTCCGCGCGCGCCACTAGGCGACGGCGGCGAGCGCGACGATCGCCCGGACCGTTCACGTACTGCAAGCGCGAGGCGAGGCGGGGCCTGTCCCGCCCCGGTCACACGCGCGGTACGTTGCTGATTCGTGCCAGGGCTACTGATTCGGGCTAGGACAGGCCGACGAGGGCGCGGACGCGCGGCTTGGCGACGAGCCACGCGCGGCCGATGTAGACGCAGAGGACGATCAGCGCGACATTCGCCGCCCAGTAGAGCGTCCAGCTCTGGAACTGGATGCCCAGCGTCCGGTGGATCAAGGTCTCTTCGATGAGCTGATGGATGAAGTAGAGCGGCAAGGCCGTCTGTCCCAGCGTCACCAGCCACGGAATGGTCCAGCCCCGTACCTGCATCAGCCAGTAGCAGAGCGCGAGAATGATCGCGAGGCCGCCCATGATCAGGAACGTGCTCATCCCGCGCGGGGTCCAGTAGTCGTTCAGGCCGAGATCTCGCGCGAAGCCGAAGCGTGGCGTGGTCGGTATCCACCATTCCCAGGCCGCGTAGGCGAGGAGCAGCACGCCGCCCGTTCCGGCTACCTGCGCGAAGAATCGCGCCTCCTCGCCGGGACCCTGTCTCCGCGCTTCGAGCCACGCCCAACTCACCACGAGCCCGATGAGGGCGACGGCCATCCATGGCCAGGGCGGAAAGTCGCCGAAGAGGGACACGCCGAGCCGCGGGTGCATGGCGCACCAGCGTACGAGGGCGGTATGCCACCAGGCGAACGAGAGGTAGATGAAAACGGCCAGAGCCAGGAACGCCCATCGGATCCCCCGACGTCGCAGCAGGGGCACGAGCGGCCCGAGCACGATGATGCTGAGGCCGATCGTCTGGAGCACGCCCCCGTGCCACACGCGCTCCTCGGGGGGCACGGGACCGCGGGGCAGCATGATCACGTTGAGGAGATAGCCGGCGGCGATGATGCCGATGCCGCGTCGTGCGTACCGGGCGAGCCCAGCGAGAAAGCCCTCAGCACGGCCGTGCGTGTGGAAGGAGATGGGCAGGGAGAAACCCACGAGAAAGAGGAACATGGCGGCGGGCAGGAGCAGGCTGCCGTACACCAGGTGGTAGCGCGCCCAGCCCATGCTCACGCCGATCCAGTCACGCGAGGTATGGTTGACCACCATCAGGATGAGGGCGACGCCCCGCATGCCATCGATGAAGCGCAGGCGTACCCCGGCGGGCGTCGCCGGCGAGAGCGGGCGCGTGGCCGCGCTCGCCGTCTCTACTGGACGATTCCCCGCTCCTCGATGAAGCTGTACGACCACACCGTCACCTTGTAGTGATCGGCGGCAGCCATGCGCACGAACTGGAAGTAGGTCGTGGTGAATCCGGGCACCCCGCCCGGCACCCGCTGCACCCGCTGATCCACGATCTGGTCGGCGCTGTCGAGGGCCTGGCCGAGGAGCGTGAAGGGCTCCGCGTACTGTCCATAGCGGCTGGTGACCCGACCATAGACGATTCGCGAGCCGTCAGCTACTGACTGCACGTTCCACTCGACCGAGAACTTCGACTCCCAGCCGGGCATGAGAGTGGTGAAGGCGGTGTTGGGCGCGACCTGGTCCGCACCCGCGCACGCCGTAACCACCACCGCGACGATTCCGAGGCGGGCCAGGGCGAGGAGGAGTCTGGGCGCGTGCATGCGCTCGATCACCTACTGGGAGCAGCCGCGGCCCGCGATGTCCCAGATGGCTTCCACCTGCTGGCCGCGCATCACGTAGATCTTGTCGTAGAGATTGATGGTGGGATCGCAGTGTGGCGGGAAGAACTCGATGAGCTGCCCGAGGGCGGGAAGGCGTCCCGCCTCCGACACGGTGAGGCGTCCATGCTCGTCCCCCGCCCAGGAATACGACACGCCGGGACACTCGAGCGGCTCGGGCACGAACGGCTTGTCCGTGGAGAAGGCCTTGAGCCCGCCGTCGACCATGGCCATCTCCTTGCTCGGCACGCTCACCACGGTGGTGAGCACGGTGAGGGCCATCTCGAAGTCGTCGTAGTCGCCTCCACCCTTGCCGCCGATGCGCCGGTAGTCCAGATCCATCACGCAGTACGAGCCGCTCTGGAGCTCCGTGAGTCCCTTGAGCTCGGAGTCGATGTTGAAGGTGCCGGAGGAGCCGCCGCTCACGATCTCCACGGGAAGGTCGTTCTTCTCGAAAAGATCCCGCGTCTTCATGAGGCGGTTCATCCAGCGGTGCGAGGTGCGGCGCCGGTTGGCGTAGCCCGGCACGTGCGCGCAATGGCCCGCGTAGCCTTGCAGGCCGCGCAGGTTGAGCGTGCTCTCGAGCATGACCATGCGGCCCAGGTGCACGGCCGCCTCGCCGGGCTGGGTGCCCGTGCGGCGCCCGCCCACGTCGACGTCGACGAGCACGTTGAGCACCTTGCCCGCGGCGGCCATGGCCCGCCCCAGCTCCTTCACGTTGTCCACGTTGTCCACCACCGCGAGGGTTTCGGGAGCCTGCTCGAGCACGCCGAGGAACCGGTGGATCTTCTCCGGCCCCACCACTTCGGTGGTGATGAGGATGTTGCGGATGCCTGCCGCCGCCATCACCTCCGCCTCGCTGACCTTGGCGCAGCAGATGCCCACCGCTCCCGCGGCGATCTGGCGCCGGGCGATCTCCGGGCACTTGTGCGTCTTCGAATGGGGGCGGAGCTTCTTGCCGGCCGCCTTCACATGCGCGGCCATCTTGGCGATGTTTCGCTCGAAGCGTTCGAGGTCGAGGAGGAGCGCGGGGGTGGGGATCTCGTTGCGCGTCATGGCGTGGCGAGCATACCACGCTCGTCGTATGCGAGGCGCCACAACTGGAGTTTCGCTCTGTACCCACGCGGACTTGCGCGGACCGACTCGCCAAGCGACGGCGGGCCCCTGTGCGCCAGACGCGCCCGGACCTTGCCCTCCCCGTGGAGCGAGGTCGCTGCCAGCACCGCGCGGATCGCCGCGACGACGTCGGCATCGCTCCATCGCGTCTTCGGCCCGCGCTTCTCCGCGACTGGCCGCACGCGAACCGCCGGCGCCGTCGTTCGGTAGACTGTCGAACGCAACACGCGGAAAACGGCACAGATCATCGTCAGCGGATAGCGCCGACCCGTCGCAGGGCTCACCCCACCCCTCCTCGCCGCGGCTTCTTCGACTCGTCTGTGAGCCCCCTTTTTTCGATGAGGTGCTCAGCCAGCTCGAAGCGCATCATCAGTTCGCCAATCTTCGCGCGGGTCAGCCTGAGCTCGCGTTCTTCGGGATCGCTCCGGATCTTGAGCCCCCGCTCGAGGAAGATGCGCTTCCAGCTCTTCAGCTCATGGGCCGGCACCTGGCTCTCGCGCGAGACCGCGTCGAGCGCTTCGGCCCGCAGCAGGCGCAGGACCAATTCAGACTTGCTCTGGACACTCCAGCGTTCGGGAGCTCGAGCTCGTTCGGCGGACTGGACGGTTCTGGCGGTGTCGCCGGCTTCCTCGGCTTCGGCCCCATGTCCGGCCTCCTCGGTCACGGTCATCCTAGCCAACTCCGTGTCCCAAGAAACCGGGGCGCGATTTAAGTCAAAGAAAAGGCCCGCGGGCCAAAGCCCGCGGGCCTGGGTAGGAGATCGTTCCGCCTATCGGCGACGCCGCCGGAAGGCCGCACACCCGGCGAGGCCAGCGCTGAGCAACAGCAAACTCGAGGGCTCGGGAACCCTCGGTGGCGCATCCACAAGCAGCGCTCCGCTGTTCGCTGTAGCGACATCCGGTGGGGTTGTACAACCGCTTTCGCAAAAGGCGACGATGTATGAGCCCACTGGTAGTCCGCCGATCACGTTAAAGAGAGGCGTTTGTGCCTCTGGCGGATTCCCAGCAATGAACAGTGTCCCAAAATCGGCCGTAAATACGTTAAACCCGGTCGCCCCCGGGTCAAGCCCTTGTGTAGTTGGCAAAAACGCGCCAATCGGGTTGTTCGGAGAAGCAGAAATCCCTAAAAACGTATCCAAATTCCCACTCGTCCACGTACCGGCATGCTGCGTAGCGGTTAAAGTCACGAGCGCTGGTGATGTCTCCGTGATCTGCAGTGGGGACGGCGCTGTCTTGTTGTTGGGTACCAAAACCTCCAGGACCAGGTCCCCGGTCTGATCGGAGGGCGATATAGAAAAGCTGAACGAAGTCGAATTACCGAGTGGCGTGTTGGTCCCGTTATCAATGCAGGCCCCGCCGCCCGATCCATTGCACTGACCGTGCAACGGATCGTCTATTAAGAACGCGCTGGCCGGCTGACTGACGAGCGCCAGCAGTACCGTAGCGACAGCCGTTACAGCGACCCGAAGCGATCCGACGCATACACTCTTCATTATTCTGGTCTCTCCCCTTCTCGTTGGCTTTTTTCTCAGAGGCACTGTAGCCTCGCGCGGTAGTGGAGCAAGGTCCAGGCCAGAAGTGCCATGGTGCTCGCCGTATCGCATAAGTTCTCGGTTTGTAGGGAAACTACCTTGGCGGGGCAACTCGGGGCTGTTGGAGATTCTGTGCAACTGTAAGGCGCTTCGACATTCCGCCGGGGCACTCCTCGGAACCTCCGCCGGTGGGCCGACTCCTTCATCGCTCGCTCGTGCCGATTTTGGCCTGTCGGGAGCATAGATGACATAAAGTCATTCTCGGGCACGGCGAAACCGGGTGTTGACTTAGCACGTAAGCTTTGGCCCGAAGCAAAGAATCGTAAGGCAAAACGACGCGGGAGCGGCCTACACGATCACTTCTTAAGGTGTTAGTGTTGGCTATTCTCAGGGGGACCAGTAGCGGCAGGCCAGGCGCAGGATAGTTCAGGGGTCATTTGGTCATCGAGTCATGCGCGCGTTCGCACAGACAAGAGAGGCAACTCGGGAGACTACATCCACGATGCCCGTGATGCTCAGACGAGCGGGCTCAGCGCCGAGCCGCGCGATGCACTCCATCCTCCGCCTGCAACGCACAGTTGGGAATCGGGCCGTCCAGCGTCACGTACAAGTGCAGTCGGCGAATGCCGGCCGTCTTCGGCCTGATATTCAACTATCAAGCCTCAAGGATTTTGCCGGCAAACCGCTGCGCCAGGCTTTCCTCGTCGATGATGCCGAGATTGAAGCCACCGACGAGTTCAAGAAATATATGAATTCGGGTCTCGTGTGGCAAACGAAGGACAAGATGACGAGGCAGGAAGCCTTCCTGGCTTGCCGGCTCATCATCGAAGCAATGCAGCGAGGGCAAACAGTGACCTGGGAACGCGATGCCCGTGGATTCATGACCACGGCAAGAAAGTTGATCACCATCACGAAGTCTCCCAAGGCAGATTGTCCGAGTTCAAAATACAAAGCCTGTGTGAAAAGAGCGGATATACCAGCTGGAATGACGAATCTCACGGCAACGCCCGGAATGTTGGCAGGCTTTTTCACGATGGAGATCGACTGGCACGAAGACGATCCCGCGTGTGCGTGCTGTTGTGGGGAATATCGTCAATTTGTGAGAGGATTCGTGAAGATCAACGGCATCAAGCAAACGAAGAAATTGTTCAACGGGAAGGCCTTATCCGAAACGGATTGGATCGAGGATAGTGACGCAAAGAACCATCCATACGGACACCGGGATTTGTCCGAAGAGGTGAACGACAAGTTCATCCCCGACCGGAAGAACGGATGCTTGTACCGCGGTTTTGATACCCCCGGCATTGCCGATCCCTCTGTCGCCGGCAAGCGTGTCGAGGCGGTATTGGAATTCAAAGGTCAGACATTCGACCGGTGTCAAAAAACTGCTGGATCGGAACGGCGCTGGAAACTGGATTTCAACGACGACGTCCCTGGTTTGGACAAGGGCGGCGGCGTTATCGGGTAGTCGCGCCGAGAGAGAAGCGCCGCCCCGCATGATCACTCGACCCTCGGCGGTGAGTGATCATGTTGTATGATCGCCGCCATGACCACACCCAGCCTCGTGCATCCTGGTGAAGTCGACTGGTCCGGGGAGAACCCCGGCATGTATCTCAAGGCGAAGCCGGACGGGCCCTTCGTCACCCTCGTGTCCTTCTTTCGCGTGGTCGCCTCACCCTACGGGCGTGGTCATGCCCTCGTCCTCCTCGA